>ENA-ORUB01000989-ORUB01000989.1-human-gut-metagenome-genome-assembly--contig:-NODE-989-length-33985-cov-3.175243_pt1 | contig 33985 bp, 36 predicted proteins | sample MGYA00241918_ERZ509200 | MGnify/ENA primary metagenome ERZ509200 (study PRJEB26280, sample SAMEA2338853) | human gut metagenome | biome: human gut; feature: human-associated habitat; material: faeces... | reverse complement strand
CTTGACTTTTTATGCAAAAACAGTTATACTTTATTCATTCAAGATTATAGAAAGAGCCACAAAAATTTTACCAATAAACTTCAAAAATTATACCAATAAACTTTCAGAGTAAAACACAACGAACAATAATTTATTGCTATAGCAAAACTATCAGAAAAATGTATTGATAAATCAATAAAAGTATTGATTTTACAAGGTTTTCGGGAAGGTGGATGCAATTGATGCGCTGTTCGGCTACACCATCAATAACCATAAGGGCAAGCCGACCAATTCGGAATTTATTGCACTGATTGCAGACAGATTGCGGCTGGAAATGAAGGCAAGCTGAAAAAACAGAACAAAAAAGGCACAGCATGAAAAGCATCATGCCATGCCTTTTTTTATTTCTCCAATGCCTCCATAGCGGCAAAGAACATATCGAAGGGGTCATCCCAGCCATCCAAGGGCTGTACGGCACTGCCATTACAGCTACGGAACAGGTTGCAGAAAAATTCCTCCTGCTCAGAAAACAAACCACCCACAGTCAACGGAAAGCCCTCTGCGGTGCAAAGCTCACACAGCGCCAAGGCAGGGTCCTTCGCTTCCTTCACTGCCCAGATGCGTTTACGCAGCTCCGCATCCTCTCTTGCCTTTTGCAGCAGCTTATATAATTGCTCATTCATACAAATCCCCCATTTCTCTTTTGTTCTAGCTATAGATTAGTATAGCACCAATTTTTTTTGATGAAAATATTTTTTCAAAAAAAGATACCAACAAGCAATGCAAGCAGATGTACCGCGATGCAGAGCAGCACACCGACCACAGTCGGCAAAAGAAAGCTGACCCCCGTCCAGAGCAGACTGCCGGTTTCCTTACGGATGGTCAGAAGCGTAGTGGCGCAGGGGAAATGGTTCAGCGAGAAAAGAATCACGCAGACTGCCGTCACCCATGTCCAGCCATTGGCGGCGAGAATGGCACCTGCCTGTGCAATGCCCTCCGCCTCTACCAGCGTGCCGCTTTGACTATAGACCATCAGAAGGATGGGGATGACGATTTCATTCGCAGGAATCCCAAGCAGAAATGCCATAAGAATTACGCCCGAAAGTCCCATGAGTGTGCCAAGCGGCTCCAAGAGGGCTGCCATGCCGTACAGGAGTGTATGCCCATTCACCATGATATTCTGGCAAAGCCAGATGACTGCGCCGGCAGGGATGGCAACCGTCACCGCTCTGGCGAGTACAAAAATCGTTCTGTCCAGCATACTGCGGACAATCACATCCCAAAGCTTCGGGCGGCGATACGGCGGCAGCTCCAGAACAAAGGCGGACGGCACACCGCGCAGTATGGTTTTGCTCAGCAAAAAGGAAACAGCAAGCGTAATGCCGACGGCAAGCACAATCAAAAGGAACACGAAGCCGCCTGCGGCAATAGGATTTCCCCTTGCAAAGAAAAAGCCCGAAAGCAAAATCAGCGTCGGGAAACGCCCATTGCAGGGAACGAAGCAGTTCGTGAGGATGGCAATCAGGCGTTCTCTGGGGGATTCGATGATGCGGCAGGCTGTGACCCCTGCGGCATTGCAGCCAAAGCCCATGCACATCGTCAATGCCTGCTTCCCATGCGCCCCCGCCTTTTGAAACAAGCCATCCAGATTAAAGGCAATCCGTGGCAGCAAGCCGAAATCCTCTAACAATGTAAACAGCGGGAAAAAAATCGCCATCGGCGGCAGCATAACCGCCACCACCCAGCTCACCGTCAGCCAAACGCCATCCAGTAGCAGTCCTTGCAGCCAAAGGGGTGCTTGCAATGTCAGCAAGCCGTTTCGCATCACAGCACCGCATTGATGAAACTGCCGCATGAGAAATTCGGACGGTACATTTGCCCCTGCCACCGTAATCCAGAATACGCCGCCCAACAAAAGCAGCATGAAGGGTATCCCCGTTTTCGGGGAAAGCAGGATTTGATCCATGCGCTCGGTGCGGCTATCGCGTTCCTCTTTTTTCTGCACCACTGCATCGCAGATTTCCTTTGCGCGAGAAAGGAAGGCAAGGGAGCGCTTTTCCTGAAATTCCGCGGAATGATAGCCGCTTTCCGTTTCAGGGGCAAAGGCATCCCAATCAATGCCTATGGGTCGGATGGATTTTCGTCCCTCTGCCACCGCAAGGAGCATTTCCTTGAGCTCCCGCAAACCTACGCCCTGCCTTGCCGCCATTTTGATCACAGGCACACCCGTCAGCTTCTCCAGACGCACATCATCCACAGAAATGCCCCTTTTCTCCGCTTCATCGGTGAGATTCAGACAGAAAATCACATTTTCCGTCAGCTCCATAATTTGCAGCCCCAAAGGAAGATTGCGTTCCAGAGAGGTCGCATCCAGAACCACAAGGACAATGTCCGGCTGCTCATAGCAGATAAAATCCTTAGCGGCGCGCTCCTCGGCACATTCGGAAAACAGGGAATAAATGCCCGGCAGGTCATACAGCTTCGCCTGCCATGCGCCAAAGGAAAATTCCCCGACTGTATTGCCGACGGTCTTCCCTGCCCAGTTGCCCGTATGCTGCTTCAGCCCGGTCAGTGCATTGAAAACGGTGCTTTTCCCCGTATTGGGGTTGCCTGCCAAAGCAATCCGCAGGCGTGTTTTCTCAGGCATCCTACATCCCCTCCTCCACAAAAATACGCGCGGCATCGGCATCGCGCAGAGCAATCAGCGTATCCTTCACCCGATACACTCGTGTGCCGCCGCCCGCACATTCATACAGCGGCAAAACCCGACTGTCTCGGAAAAAGCCCAGATCAAACAGACGCAGATAGCCTTCTCCCCGTACCTCCTGCACGAAGCAAGGACATTCCACAGGAATTTCCGTCAGCTTCTTGGGCATATCCATTCCTCCTTCAATGGTTTGATATATTCAATATATCCGAAGGAGGCGGTTCGGGTGCTTGTCAAATGGATTCTCTTGATTGTAAACCATTTTATTTTTTATCATTGACAATAAAAGCCGCCTATGTTATACTTCCAAAAAACGGAGGTAAGAAACATGAATACAACAACAATGCAACAAAACAAAACAAGAGATATTGTCTTTATCGGGATTTTCGCCGCACTGATTGCCATCTGCTCGTGGATTTCCATTCCCACAACCGTCCCCTTCACTTTGCAGACGATGGGTGTTTTTACGGCAGTCGGGCTTCTGGGCGGCAAGCGCGGCAGTCTTGCAGTTCTTGTCTACATCCTGCTGGGTCTGGTAGGTCTGCCTGTATTTGCAGGCTTTTCCGGCGGTGTCGGCGTTCTGTTCGGCACAACAGGCGGCTATATTATCGGCTTTCTGGCATCTGCTCTGCTGATGTGGGGCATAGAGACCGTCTGCGGCAGAGGTAAAATTGTGCTTGCCATTTCCATGGTGCTTGGTCTGGTAGTCTGCTACGCCATCGGGACGCTCTGGTTTATGGCGGTTTACGCAAAAACCTCCGGCGCAGTTGGCTTGGGTACCGTTCTGGGATGGTGCGTCATTCCCTTCATTATCCCCGATCTGATTAAGATTGGGATTGCACTGCTTCTGACGGAGCGTTTCCGGAAGGTGATTGCATGAAAAATGTAGAAATAAAGCTGCGGGCACATCATGGGATGTGCCTTGCTTTCTTTGAGGGAAAGGGCTACAGCGCCGGCTTTACTGCCCACATGGCGCGGATTCTGGAATATTTGGAGCAGGAAAACCCAACCGTTACAGTTGTTGCGGAGGCGGACTGCATTTGCGGCGGCTGCCCCAACCTTGCAAACGGCATTTGCGAAAGTGCAGACTTGGTGCAAAGCTATGACAGACAGGTGCTTTCCCTTTGCGACATGGAGGAACACAGCGTTTTGCCCTGGCGAGAATTTGCGGCACGCGTAGCAGAATATATTCTTTCCCAAGGAAAGCGGAGCGAAATCTGCGGCGGGTGTCAATGGAGCAGCATCTGCAAAGAAAAAGAGGCTCTGTACCGTCTGTGATTTCTATGGTAGGATAAACAAGAGGTGATACTATGACAAAGGACGCAGTTCTTGCGATTTTGAGAAAAGAAAACGATTACATTTCAGGGGAGCACATCAGTCGGCTTCTTGGCGTGAGCCGCGCGGCGGTCAACACTGCCGTAAAAGCGTTGCGCGCGGAGGGCTACGAGATTTCCTCCTCGACAAATAAGGGCTACCATCTGGATGCCGTACCGAACAGCATTTCCGCGCAGGAGCTTGCCGCCTATCTGGATGAAGCGCGCATGCAGACGGTGGAATGTCTGGCTTCTGTGGATTCGACCAACAACCGTCTGCGTGAGCTGGCACTTGCGGGCGCACCAAACGGGCAGGTGGTGCTTGCTAACGAGCAGACACAGGGGAAAGGCAGACGTGGGCGTGCCTTTGCTTCTCCGCAGGATAACGGAATTTATCTTTCCATCCTCTTTCATCCCGACACCCTGCCGACAGATATCGTGGAGATTACGGCATGGACGGCGGTTGCCACAAATAATGCCATTGAGGAGGTCTGCGGCGTGCGTGCAGGCATCAAATGGGTAAATGATTTAGTCATCGACCGCAAAAAAATCTGTGGGATTCTGACGGAAATGTCTGTGGAAAGCGAAAGCGGCTATATTCAGTACCTCATCATCGGGATTGGCATTAACGTGAACGGACAGGCGGAGGACTTCCCCGCAGAAATCCGAAGCACTGCCACTTCCCTTGCGATGGAAACAGGGAAAACCCATTCCCGCGCAGCGCTTGCCGCCGCACTGATTCGGGAGCTGGACAGCATGTGTCGGGCTTGGCCGAAGGAAAAAACGGAATATCTGGAGGCCTACCGCAGGGACAACATCACAACGGGAAAGGAAATCACCGTTGTGCGCGGTACAGAGGAAGCACCTGCCTTTGCGGTTGCCATCGGGGATGATTTTTCTCTGAGGGTGCGCTATGCCGATGGACGAAGCGAGGCACTTTCCAGCGGAGAAATCAGTATTCGCGGACTATATAATTAAGTCGAAATCATATAAAAAAGCCTTCCATTTTCACGGAAGGCTTTTCTTTGTTTTCAGCTTAAATTCTTTCTTTGAATACATCTACCATGTCCAGCTTTTCCCAAGGCAAATCCAAATCGGTTCTGCCGAAGTGACCATAAGCCGCTACCTGCTTATAGATGGGTCTTCTCAGATCGAAGTTTTTGATAATTGCCGCAGGGCGCAGGTCGAAGTTTTTCTTTACGATTTCTGTGATTTCTTCATCGGAAAGCTTCCCTGTGCCATAGGTATTTACCAGAATGGAAACGGGCTGTGCCACGCCGATTGCGTAAGCAAGCTGTACCTCACATTTTCTTGCAATACCGCTGGCAACGATATTTTTTGCAACGTGTCTTGCCGCATAGCAAGCGGAACGGTCAACCTTTGTAGGGTCCTTACCGGAGAATGCGCCGCCGCCGTGTGCCGCATAGCCGCCATAGGTATCCACGATAATCTTTCTGCCTGTCAGACCGGAGTCACCCATAGGGCCGCCGATAACAAATCTGCCTGTAGGGTTGATGTAATATTTTGTGTTTTCATCCAGCAGAGAGGCAGGGATGACCTTCTTCACTACATTTTCGATGATATCCTGTTCAATCTGGCTATGCTCCACATCGGGATCATGCTGAGAGGACACAACAACGGTATCCACTCTTACGGGTGTATCGTCCTCATATTCCACTGTCACCTGTGCCTTGCCATCGGGGCGCAGATATGCCAGTGTACCGTTTTTACGCACCTCTGCCAGTCTTCTTGTCAGCTTATGGGACAGGGAAATAGGCAGGGGCATCAGCTCCTCTGTTTCATCGCAGGCAAAGCCGAACATCATGCCCTGATCGCCGGCACCTGTATCAAATTCGCTGTCATCCGCGCCTGTTTTGTTTTCCAGAGAATGGTCAACGCCCAGTGCGATATCGGGGGACTGTCCGTGGATAGCGGTCAGAACGGAGCAGGTTTCGCTGTCGAAGCCGTATTTTGCTCTGGTGTAGCCGATTTCTGTCAAGGTTTCTCTGACGATTTTTTCAACATCAACATAAGCCTCTGTTGTAATCTCGCCCATAACCATAATCATGCCTGTTGTGGTGCAGGTTTCGCAGGCAACACGGGAATTGGGGTCCTTTGCCAAAAGTGCGTCCAGCACGCCATCGGAAATCTGGTCACAGATTTTATCGGGATGTCCCTCTGTAACAGATTCGGATGTAAATAATCTTCTGCTCATTTTTTGTTCTCCTTTTTTACACAAATGTTTAGTGACTGTGAATAAAGTTTTCTAAGGAGAGACGTGTTTGCATTGTTTTTCCGAAAGCCTTTCTTGCTTCTTCTTCAACAAAAGAAAGCCCCGCAGGGCTTTTACATCAATCTCATCTTCCGCAATGCTGCGGGGGAATTAGCACCGATGCGTTTCCGCCGGTTGCCGGGTGTCACAGGGCCCTGTCCCTCAACCACTCTTGATAAGTCCTTTATTCACTTCCTGTTGTATTTTATCGGGAAAATGGATGTCTGTCAATAAAAAATCCGCTGATTCGGGCAATTCCCACAAATTGCATAGGACACTGCCGCAAAACAGCGGAAAAACAAGACAGTTTTACATCATATCTTTTTTGCTCAGCCTGCGATTTTCTTTGCCAGAAACGCCGCCGCTGCTTCCAGACCGTCTAAATCGTCGCCATCAAAGCGGCCGCTGACGGGGCTGTCGATATCCAGAACGCCAAGCACCTCTCCTGCATCATTCAGCAATGGCACAACGATTTCTGCATTGGAATTGCAGTCACAGGCAATATGTCCGGCGAAGCAATGCACATCCGCTACCAGCTGTGTGCGTTTTTCCGCCCAGCCTGTGCCGCAGACCCCCTTGCCATAGCCGATTCTGCTGACCGCAGGCTTACCCTGAAAAGGCCCAAGCACAAGCTCCTCACCCTCTACCATGTAAAAGCCAACCCAGTTAATGTCCTTGAGCGCGATGCCCAGAACCGCAGACGCATTCGCAAGAATTGCTGTTTCGTCTGTTTCGTTCTCCGTATATTTTTCAAGCTGTTCCTTCAAAAGCGCATAAAACGCACCTTTTTCCGCAGGATATTCCACAGGCGTATATGCCATATTGATCGCTTCCTTTCTCTTTTTTCTTTTGTATTTGCATTTACATGATATAAGGAAACCACAGAAGGCGCAGGCTGTCAAGGAGAATATTGCTTATTGCGATTCTTTTTCCTCTTGTTCTCCTTCCTCAAGCAGGGGCAAAAGCACCTCGCCCCATGCCGCAGAGAGCCGCTCCAGATTCCATGCCGCATTGGCAGGGCTGGTCGAGGGAAGCTGCACCGCAGAAATCCCCAATCGCTCCTCCTGATATTTTCGATATAATTTATAGGACGTGCCGCCGTTGCAGAGGATAGCGACCCTGCCTGTAACGGCAAGAATCCGCTCCAAATCGGCAGGCTCCACATTTTTAATGCTGCTGTCACTGCTCCCGATGATATCACAGCTATGAATCACATCATGCAGAGCTATATGGTTGCGCAGCAGCAGTGCCTTCTTTTCCTCGATGCTTTGGGGAACCCTCTCGCCCGTCACTGCTGCAAGCATTTTCCAGAAGCGATTCTGCGGATGTCCGTAATAAAAGCCAACCTCACGAGATTTCTTAGAGGGGGCTGTCCCCAGAATCAGCACCCTGCAATCTGCATCGCAGACGGGGGCAAATTCCTGCGTCACTCGCTCCCAGTGCTTTTCGTTTTTTTCGGTTTTCGCTGTTTTCTCCTTCTTCATGCAATCAGTCCTCTTTCAGCCAGCTTGCCGCATCCAGTGCGTGATAGGTAATCAGGATGGAGGCACCTGCGCGCTTCATGGCAATCAGATTTTCCATAACAATCCGCTTTTCCTCTATCCAGCCCTGCTGTGCCGCCGCCTTCACCATGGCATACTCGCCGCTGACGTTATAGACGGCAATGGGTAAATCAAAGCGATTTGCCGCCGCTTCGACCACATCCAGATACGCAAGGGCAGGCTTGATGATATAAAAATCTGCTCCCTCCTCGATATCGTCTGCAATTTCACGCAGGGCTTCCTTTTTATTGCAGACATCCATCTGATAGGAGCGTCTGTCCCCAAACTGCGGTGCGGAATGTGCCGCATCCCGAAAGGGGCCGTAATAGCCGGAGGCAAATTTCGCGCTGTACGCCATGATGGGGATATGCAGAAGGCCCGCTTCATCCAGAGCATGACGAATTGCCGCCACGCGCCCGTCCATCATATCCGAAGGGGCGATGATATCCGCACCTGCCTGCGCGAGCGTGACGCTCATTTTCGCCAGAAGGGGCAGGGTTTCATCATTTAAAATATGCTCTCCTGCAACCAGACCGCAATGCCCATGCGAGGTATATTCGCAAAGGCAAACATCCGCAACCACAAGCAGAGAGGGATACTTCTTTTTGATATGGCGAATGGCTCTCTGGGTGATGCCGTCCGGAGCATACGCCTGCGAGCCGACCGCATCCTTTTCCTTGGGAATCCCGAAAATCAACACGCCTGAAATGCCGCTTGCCGCCACCTCTGCGAGCATTTCATCCATGCGGTCAACGGAATATTGGAACACGCCCGGCATAGAAGGAATCGGATTTTTGATATTCTCCCCTTCTATCACAAAAATGGGGTAAATCATCTCCTCTGCGGAAATTCTGGTTTCGCGCACCAGCCTTCGCATGGCTTCTGAGCCGCGCAGTCTTCTGAATCTTCTCATTTGTCCGTCTCCTTTTCGGTTGTTTTTGTTTTGCTTGCTTCTTCCAAAATCACCTCTATGATGCCATCCACATTGAAGGTCTGCGCCGTCAGAGCAGGAAAATCCCCATAGGACGCAAGCGTTTTCGCGGTAGAGGTACCGATGCAGACCGCCGTTGTGCCTTGGGGCATTGTGCCGCCCTGTGCAAAAAAGCCGCGCACGCCCGAGCCGCTCGCAAAGGTGATAAAATCCATTTCCTTGGCTGCTTCATGGGCAAAGCGGCGTTTTTCGGCATCAATGGCAATATCATATAATTTTACATCTGTGTATTGCTTCTTTTCTTTTGCTAAAATCTCCGTCAGGACAGGAGAACCCTGCGCCGCACGGAGAATCAGAATTTTTTCATCCGCACCGACTACACTGCAAAGCCCCTTCGCAAGGCTTTCCACATCGTAGGTTTTGGGGAGAAAGGCGGGATAAATGCCGCGCTTTTCCAGAGCGGCGGCTGTGCCTGTGCCGATGACGGCAAACCGCAGCTGCGCCAGTGTGCGGATGTCGATTCTCCGCTTTTGCAGCGCTTGAAAAAAAATTTCAACCCCGTTAGGGCTTGTGAATACCGCCCATGTATAGGCGGTGATGCTCTGCAATGCCTGTTCTAAGGCTTCATTTTCCCAATCGGGAACGAGAGTGGCGTAATCCAGCTCCGTGACAGTCGCACCCAATTCCTCTAAGCGGTTCCTGAGCTTCTTCGTGATGGATTTTGTGCCGGTTACGCCGATTTTCACGCCGTATAGGGGATACTCGATTGTGCCCGAAAGCTGCATTCCTGCCGTTTCGCCAATCACGATGACGGCAGGGGCGGCGAGATTGGCTTTTCTTGTTTTCGCTGCCAGATTGCACAGCTTCGCGCGGACAACCCGCTGCTTAGGGGTTGTTCCCCTGGAAATGACAGCCGCAGGGGTATCGGCAGGCTTGCCGCCCTGCAATAAGCCGTTTGTGATTTCCTCCAGATGATGCAGACCCATCAGAAAAACAAGCGTACCTTCCAGTTTTGCAAGGGTATCTATCTGTTCCGTCAGTGTCTCTGCGCCATCTGCCGCGGTATGCCCTGTTATGACATGAAAGCTGCGCGCAAGCCTCCGATGGGTGACGGGAATCCCTGCCGCCGCAGGCACTGCAACCGCAGAGCTTACGCCCGAAACCACCTCATACGGGATGCCTGCCGCCTGCAAGGCAAGCACCTCCTCGCCCCCTCTGCCAAACACGAAGGGGTCGCCGCCCTTCAGCCGTACAACCATTTTCCCCTCCTGTGCCTTGGCAACAAGCAGAGCATTGATTTCCGCCTGCGGCATGGAATGTCTGCCATAACGCTTGCCGACAAAAAGCCTTTCGCAGTCCGTCCGGGTTTCCTCCAGAAGCTTGGGGGAGGACAAATCATCATAGAACACTGCATCGCATGCCCGCAGAAGGCGCAGACCCTTCCATGTAATCAAATCGGGATTGCCGCAGCCTGCCCCGACCAGATAAACCGTTCCGCTCATTTCCGCAACCTCCCGACTACCTCCGCCGCCAGCTGCAAACGCGCCGCAACGGGTGCCTTGCCCTCGGCATAGCCTTCCCCATACATCGCACGCAGACGGATGACCTCCCCTGCCATTTCGGCAAACGCCGCCACAGGCGCACTGCAATCCGCACCCAAAAGCCGCAGCACCGCGCGCTCCGTTTCAAAAATATACTGCGTTTCGGGGTGGGTCATTGCGCCGACAAAAGAGGCTAATTCCCGTTTGCCCTCGGCAACGATAATCCCCTGACACGCCGCAGGAAGAAATTCCTCAGGGGAAAGAACGCGGAAGGCATAGCCATCCGCTTCGGTGATGCCCATACGATCAAGCCCTGCCTTGGCAAGAAGAATGGCATCATATTCCCCATCCTTCAGCTTTTGCAGACGCGTCTGAATATTGCCGCGAATGAGCCGACATTCTGCCCAAGGAAAGACCTTTGCCGCGCACTGCTCCCGACGAAGGCTGCCCGTGCCGATGATTTTACAAGCCTCAGCCTTTTTCCCCTTCGGCATGACAAGCACATCTCGTGGGTCATCCCGTTTGAGCACGCCGATGATTTCCAGACCATCTGCCAGAAGCACCGGCAGATCCTTGCCGCTGTGAATGGCAATGTCAATTTCATCGCGCAGAAGCATTTCTTCAAATTCGGACGCAAAAACGCCCTTCCCCTCATTACTGATTGCCCAGAGGGGCTTATCCAGAATCAGATCCCCTCTTGTGTGGAAGGGGACAATTTCGGTTTCCAAGGCAGGATGCACCTTTGCCAGTGCCGCCAGCGCCAGCTCCGTCTGTCTGGCAGAAAGCAGACTTTTTCTTGTGCCGACTCTCAGCTTTTTCACTGCTCCCCCTCCTTTCTTATGATTTCCTCGATTTCTGCTTGGGATACATTCCCGTTTTTCTCTAAGGCAAGGCGGAAAATATGCCGCAGCACCTGTTCTCTTTTTCCGCTGTCTGCAAAGGCTGCCTTCACGCGTCCGCGCACCTCCGCCATAACGTCTATCACATCGGCAAAGCCTGTGGGGATGGCATCCTCCATCTGCTCGCGGATGAAGCGCGCCGCCAAGGGGCTTGCACCTCCTGTGGAAAAGCCTGCAACAAATGCGCCCCGCTTCACCAGAGCCGGAAAGAAAAAGCTGCATTTTTCGGCATCATCCACAATATTGACAGGGATATGCTTTGCATGGCAGACAGCAGCAATCCTCGCGTTGACAGCCTCGCAATCTGTTGCGCCGATGACAAAGCACATATCCTCTACGTCCTCTGCCTGAAATTCTTTGCGGATGCGGCAGATGCCCTCTGTCTGCTCGATTTCCGCACAAAAAGAAGGAGAAACCACCGTTATCTCCACGCCAAAGGGCAGCAATTTTTCAATTTTTCTGAAAGCAACCGTTCCGCCGCCCACAACCAGACAGCGCTTCTGCCCAATCTCCACAAAAAAGGGAAAATAACTCATACTTCTCCTCCGCTCGATTCTTCTCTCTCATTGATTCAGAATCTTAGTATACACCTTTTTCACATGATTTCAAAGCAAAGAATCTCTTTCATTTCTTCCGCAGGCTGCGCAGATATGCCTTATCCTCCGCCGAAACACGATAGGACTCACACGCCTTCTGAATGAACTTACGGAATACCCAAGCATCCAGATGATGATGCGAAAGATACGCCCTGCAGGTGTCCCTGTCCTTCGCCCAAGCCGTTGCCAGCAGCCACGCCTGTCCCATGCGGACATAATACTGCTCGGATTGAACGGCATCTGTCCGCTCCAGCACTGCCGGAAGATATGCAGGGGTGAGATAATAATTGAGCATCAGAATCAGCCCGACGCGCACCGCCCACGGATTTTCGGAAGCCAGATACCTTTTGATATGCTCGAAAAATTCCGCCTCATGTCCCTTGATTCGCTTTTTCAAGGAGGCGCAGAAGCCATCGCAATGCGCCCAGTTTTCGACAATCGTTTCCGTATAGGTGTCGCAATAGGGCAGAAATTCCGCATAGGAAACAGGCAGTGCCGCCGCCACCAAGCCATAGAGCAGACGTTCCTCATAGGTTTCTCTGCCACAGATACGCAGAAAGCCCGCGCCGTCCTCCTTGGCGATTTCTGCCGCTATTTTCCGCAGAAGGGGCGCGCGCAGACCGATGACGGGCAAATCTGAGCGGAGCAGCTTTGTATGAAACTGCCGATAGGCTTCCTCCTGCTGTGCATACAATTCCCTGCGGAACGCGTCATAGCGTTCCTGTGTCCAATGCTCCATGCTCCCGTCCTCCCTTGATTGATCTCGTAATTCTTTTCATTGCCTGTTCATATTTTCGGATTCTGGCAAAATCCTTCTCTGTCGGGTTAGGGATGCGACTGATATCCAGATTATCCTGCAAATCGGCATACTTCACTCTCGCCGCCAGCGCATTTTCGCAGATGCGCGCAATATAATCCATGTAATCCTCCTTCTGCCCACGCGTCAGGCAGCACACCGCCTGCACGATTTCCTCCGAAAAGCCCGCACGCCGCAGGTCTGCCGCGGTCAAAGCGGTATCCTCCAGAGTATCATGCAAAAGGGCAACGATTTTTTCCTTTTCCCCCTCGCAGGCAAGCATCACCCGAATGGGATGAAGGATATAGGGCGCACCGCCCTTATCGACCTGCCCCGTATGCGCTTTTGCCGCCAGAATCAACGCCTTTTCCAACATAGCTCTCTCCCCTTTCGGCTTCACTCATCTTAGTATAATATCGGAAAAAATCGGTGTAAAGGCAAACTTTCCGCAGCTTGGAGGTATCTATAAAATGTAGTGAAAATTTAATAAATTCTTCAAAGTTTTTAGCCGAAAAATATGATATGATATCTTTAAGAAACAGTATTTGAAATCACAGAAAAGGAGGGAACACCTTATGATTTATTACTTCAGCGGAACAGGCAATTCCTATGCTGTGGCAAAAAAGCTTGCCGAAGCTCTGGGGGAGGAATTGACGGATATTGCAGAAGCGGTCAAAGCAGGCAATTACAAGCATACTATGCTACAGGGGGAGAGATTGGGCTTTGTCTTTCCCGTTTACGCATGGGCTCCTCCGCAGACGGTGACGGATTTCGTAAAAAATCTGGAGCTTTATTACAGCGGTGATCCCTATCTTTTCGCTGTCTGCACCTGTGGCTCTTCCGCAGGGGAGACCATTGACCTTCTGGGGAAGGCATTGCAGGAAAACGGGCTTACCCTGGACAGCGGCTTTTCCGTTGTGATGCCGGACAGCTTTACGGTGCTTTTTGATGCAGGGACGAAGGCAGAGCAATATGCACTTCTGGAAAAAGCAGACAGAACGCTTGACAACATCCTGCGTGCCATCCGGCTGAACTGGAGCAATTTCTTCCGTGTGAAGAAAGGAAGGGGCGCAGGAGTGCTGAGTAAAATCGTCAATCCTGCGTTTCGGAGGGGGCTGAAAACAAAGCCTTTTTATGTAACGGAGGACTGTAGCCACTGCGGTCTATGTGAAAGGGTCTGCACCAGCGGCTGCATTCGGCTGACGGCTGGAATTCCTGTCTGGACAGAAAAGCGCTGCAATATGTGCATGGCATGCGTGAACCGCTGTCCCCAAACGGCAATCCAATATGGCAAAAGCACCACCAAGCGGGGACGTTATGTTCACCCGATCTATCAGAACCGAAAGGGGGAATCTGAATGAGAATGAAACGTATGCTGGCTTTTCTTCTGATGGGCATACTGTTGCTCTCTTGTGGATGCAGCGCAAACAGCAGCAGCTTTTCTTTGCTGAACCGCAAAAAGACACTGGAGCTGACAGAGAAGGGAGTCTCCTACTGGGCGCAGTATCTGGAGCAGCAGGAGGTCGGCAAACCACAGGATGTGGTGGAGCAGGAAAATCACCTTTCCTATCTGCTGCAATATCCCGAAATCGGGAAGGAAAGGATTGATGCACGCATTTCGGAAATCGTGACGGAAATCCGCAATGCCTTTGATGCGGAATTTACCCCGACAGAGGAAGAAAAAAAGGAGAAAAAACAGACGGATGCGATTCTGTATCTGGGCTATGAAAGCTATCTTGCGAAGGAAAATCAGCTGAGTCTGGTGTTCTTTGAAACACATGAGGCAAACGGCGAACTTTCGCCGCACACACAGATTCAGGTGTTCCATTTTGATCTGGAAAAGGATGCAGAGGTAACGGCGGAAAGCCTGCAATCGGACAGCTTTGCGAAAAATGCTTCTGCCTACACGGAAAAATACTTCACAACGACAGAGCCTTATAAAAACGGTATCTTCGGCAACTACAAGACCCTGCTTGCACCCGACGCAGGACGGTTTGACCGCTTTGCACTCACAAAGGACGGCGTATTGTTTTATTTCGACCGCTACGACCTTTTCCCCGGCAGCTACGGCGTGGTGCGCCTGACGATTCCGTATGCGGAAATGCAGAAGAAAATCGAAGAACCGAAAAAGGAAACTCCCGTTCCCAAGGAAATCCGCAACAAAAAAATGGTTGCGCTGACCTACGATGACGGCCCGAACCCCAAGGCAACCAATGCCATTCTGGATGTTCTGGAGAAATATGACGCACGGGCAACCTTCTTTGATCTTGGCAGTCTGGTGGAAAAATATCCCGATGTGGTGAAGCGCGAGGAGGCGCTCGGCTGCGAGGTTGGCAGTCATTCCTACGATCATAAGAATTTCAATAAGCTGACCAATGCAGAAATTGCGGCAGATGTGCAGAAAACCGCCGCCGCCTTCCGCAAGGTGCTTGGCAGAGACCCTGTCATCTTCCGTCCGCCCTACGGCAACTGTAAGGACAGCGTAAAAAAACAGCTGCCGATGTCCATCTACCTCTGGTCGATTGATACGCTCGACTGGAAAAGCAGAGATGCCAAGGCGATTGTAGATGTGGTGAAATCCGCAGGAAATCTGGATGGAAAGGTCATCCTGATGCATGGCATTTACGGCTCTACCGCAGAAGCAACGGCAACCCTCGTGCCTTATCTGCAAAAGCAGGGCTATGAGCTTGTGACTGTTTCCGAGCTGGTGGAGGCAAAGCACGGGGAAACACCCCAGAAGGGGAAGATTTACGGATATTCCTATTTTAAATAAAGCATGACAGCAAAAGCTCCCTTGACAACACGCAAGGGAGCTTTTTCGACTTAATTCTTTATGCAATGCTTTTATGCTGCCATCTTTTTCCACGATAGCGGATGATGAAAAGAACGGCACGCACTGCCCAGTCAACGGTCATGGCAATCCAGACACCCAGAACGCCCATGCCCATTCTGACAGCAATAATATAGCTGAAGGCAATACGGAACACCCACATGGAGATAATCGACAGAATCATGCAGAACTTTACATCACTGGCGGCACGCAGCGTGTTCGGCAGCGTGAACGCTTCGGGCCAGATGAGCATACAGCAGATACCATGATACCAGATAATCTGTTTTGTAAAGGTCATTGCGTCATCGGAAAGGTTATACAGGTGCATGATGCCGGGCAACGCCACAAGCGTGGTGACGCTGAAAACGATAATCAGAATATGCACCAGCTTCAGAATCTTACGGGTATAATATCTTGCCGCTTCATAATCCCCTGCCCCGACGCAGCGAGAGCAGACGGTAATCACTGCCATGCCGACGGACATTCCCGGAAGCACCTGAAAGGTTGCAATGATATTGGAAACGGCATTCGCCGCAATCGCCGCCGTGCCAAAGCCTGTAATCATGCTCAGCACCATGATTTTCCCCAGCTGAAACATCCCATTTTCCAGACCATTGGGGATGCCGATATAGGCAATCTTTTTCAGCATACCGAAATCCAGCTTAAAGGAAAACGGACGCTCCAGATGCAGCAGATGCTCCGGAGAGCAAAGCAGCAAAATGATTGCAACAGCGGAAATGACACGGGAAACAAGCGTCGAGGTTGCCGCACCCGCAACCCCCATGCCAAAGCCGAAAATCAGGATGGCATTGCCGCCCACATTGATGGCGTTCATCATCATGGAGAGATACATCGGCACCTTGGAATTACCCATCGTACGAAATACTGCCGCACCTGCGTTATACAGGGCGATAAAAGGGATGGAGGCGGAAACGATGAGAAGATATGTTTTGGATGCCTCCATTACATTCGCCTCAATGGCACCGAACACACGATGCAGGATGAGGTTTCTTGCCAGATACAGCCCAATCATAATGCAGATTGCAAACAACGCCGTAAACAGGATAAGCTGATTGACTGCCCTATTTGCTTTTTCATGCTTATTCTGCCCCAGATACTGCCCCATAACAACAGCGCCGCCTGTTGCAAGAGCTGCAAACAAATAAATCAGCAGAATGAAAATATTATCCACCAAAGAGACACCCGAAACTGCATGCTCCCCTACCGTTGCAACCATGATGGAGTCGGACATACCAACCAGAATTGCCAGAAACTGCTCGATAATCATGGGAACAATCAGACGCTTCAGGGCGCGATTGGAAAAATAATACGGTTTTTCTTTTATTGCCGCTAAATCCACGGTCATTCCTCCTTTGTGCGTTTCATTTTAAAATTCTTTTTTCCTTTATAAAATAAATAAATTTTTACAAACAAAAAGAGAAGCCACACCTTTTTGCAAAGAGTGACTCTCCTTCTTTTTGTTGTTTTTTTCTTATAATTCTTCGTTTTCCTGCACCGGCTTTACAGGCAGACCATCCTTTAATTGATGCTCATGCATATCCTCACCGCTATAGTACATTTCGTTGATTTTATAGAGCAGGGTCATAAGGCTGTCCGTCAGGTGTACATTCTCCACCAGAACATCATCGGGAACCTGCAAATCCACATGGCTGAAGTTCCACATGCCCTTTACGCCCCATTTTGCCAGATCATTTGCAACCTTCACTGCCTGCGAACGAGGAAGGGTAAGAATGGCAACATCCACGGGGTTATTTTTGACATACTCCTCCATCTGGTCGATATCATAAACCTCGACACCGCGAATAGTCATCCCAATCAGACGGGGATTGATATCAAAGACTGCCTTGATGACGAAACCACGCTTCTCAAAATTGGTATAGTTCACCAGAGCCTGTCCGATATTGCCGCCGCCAATGACAATCATATTATACAATCGATCCAGACCTAAAATCTTTTTTATTTCATTGTAAAGGTATTCCACATTATACCCGTAGCCCTGCTGCCCAAAGCCGCCGAAATTGTTCAAATCCTGACGAATCTGGGAGGCAGTGATATTCATTTTTGCGCTGAGTTCTTTTGAGGAAATGCGAGTAATATCACTTTCCAGCAGGTCGCCTAAGTAACGGTAGTATCTGGGCAATCTGTTGATTACTGCCGGTGAGATCTTCTTTTCGCTGTCCATATATTCCAAATCCTCTCGTTTTAGGATGCCTCCGTAAAAGAAAACGAACTGCAAATACAGCTATTTTTTTCTACTTCAGGATAATTTTAGTATAGCACTCCTGTTATTTTATTGTCAACAATAACTCTTTTAATCTGTTGTATTTTCTGCTATCATAAGAGCAGAAAATGAAACACAAATGGAGGTTGTATCAATGATACTTGCATGCAGACAATTACACAAGGCATACGGCATCGATGTGATTCTGGAAAAAATCACCTTCCATATCGAAGAACGCGAAAAAGCCGCTATTGTAGGGGTAAATGGTGCCGGGAAGACGACGCTTTTCAAGGTTCTGACCGGCGAAATTTCTGCCGATGGCGGTGAATTTTATCTCAAGAAGGACGCATCCCTGGGCTACCTTGCTCAGAATATTCAGATAGACAGCGACCGCACGATTTATGAAGAAATGCTATCGGTTTTTGAAAAAATCATTCAAACAGAGACAAATCTTCGTGAATTAGAAAACGAAATGGGAAATCTGAGCGGACAGGCGCTGGCGGAAAAAATGGAGGAATATGCCACTCTGCAGCATTATTTTGAACAGAATGACGGCTACAGCTACCAGAGCCGCCTGCGCGGTGTGCTGAAGGGGCTTGGCTTTGCCGACAATGATTTCAACCGCCCGATGAATCAGCTTTCCGGCGGACAGAAAACACGCGTGCATCTGGCAAAGCTGCTGCTTTCCAAGCCGGATATCCTACTGCTGGACGAGCCGACCAACCATCTGGACATTGCGGCAATCGAATGGCTGGAGGATTTCCTTCGCTCCTATCCCGGTGCAGTGCTGATTATTTCCCACGACCGCTATTTCCTTGACCGCATTGTGACAAAGGTCATTGAAATCGAAAACAAGAAATCAACGGTTTATAACGGGAATTATTCCTTCTTTTGGCAGCAGAAGGAAATCAATCGTGAAATGCAGCAGAAGGCATACGAAATGCAGCAGAAGGAAATCAAGCATCAGGAGGATGTCATCCGCACACTGCGCTCCTTCAACCGCGAAAAATCCATCAAGCGCGCGGAAAGCCGCGAGAAAGCCCTCGGCAAGCTGGAGCGTGTGGACAGGCCGGATGCCCTGCCGAATCAGATGCGGCTGACCCTAACCCCCTTTCTGACAAGCGGCAACGATGTGCTGCATGCGGAGGAGCTTTCCAAATCCTACGGGGGACAGAGGATTTTCCGCAATGTTTCCTTTGATGTAAAACGCAGCGACAAGGTTGCCATCATCGGCCCGAACGGGGTTGGGAAATCCACGCTGTTTCGGATGCTTCTGAAGGAGGTGCCGACGGACAGCGGTCTGATTCGCTTCGGCACAAATGTATTTATTGGATATTATGATCAGGAGCAGGCAAAATTAGACGAAAGCAAGACCATTTTTGAGGAAATCGCAGACACCTACCCCACCCTGACGCAGGGGCAAATCCGCAATATGCTTGCCGCCTTCGTATTCACAGGGGATGATGTATTCAAGCCGATTTCCGCACTTTCCGGCGGCGAAAAGGGGCGCGTTTCTCTGGCGAAAATCATGCTTTCCAAGGCGAACCTGCTGATGCTGGATGAACCGACGAACCATCTGGATATGTTCTCGAAGGAGGTTCTGGAAAGTGCGCTGAACCGCTACGAGGGTACGGTGATTTATATTTCCCACGACCGTTATTTTATCAACAAAACAGCGGAGAAAATTCTGGAATTAACGCCGGATGGGGTGATTCTTTATAACGGGAATTATGATTATTACTTAGAGAAAAAGGCAGAGCGTGCCAGAAACGAGGCAGAAAAGGCGGCACAGCATCCGGAAAAAAGCGTTGCCGCGGCACAGCCTGTGAGCGATACGAAGAATGACTGGCTGAAGCAAAAGGAACAGCAGGCGGCAGAGCGCAGGCTGGCGAACAGGATTGCGAAGCTGGAAAAAGCCATCGAGGAGACCGAAGCGGCGATTGCGCAGGCAGATGAGGACATGGCGGCGTGCGGCACAGATTACGGCAAGGCGAATGAAATTTATGCAGAGAAAACAAAGCTTGAGGAAAGGCTTGAGGCTCTTTTCGCAGAATGGGAGGAGCTGAATTCGTAAAGCCGTTTCTCGAAACCTTGGTTCAAATAAGGAAAGCCTTGGTTACTACAGAACTGTAGTGACCAAGGCTTTTTTCCTTGCATTTCTTATCGTATTTCGTTTCAGCTGCTTAGCCCGTATCGGTCTGATACGCAGCAATACTGCCACCGCAGCCTTTGTCCGATTCTGCCGGCTCCGTTTATTTCTCGTTTTCTGCTTCTCAGAATACCCTTTTCATCTGGGGCACATATTTTGTCATGAAGCAGATGCAAAGCACCTCCACAACACCCATGCCTGCTGCCTGTGCAAGACGGGGAATCAGCACAGCAACAAAGGGCGCACCATAAAGAATGGAAATCCAAAGCGTATTCAGGAAAATTGTCCCTACGATTTCGGAGAACAGCACCGCCGCAACAATATTCTTCATGCTCTGGTTTTTATGCAGGAAAAACCCGTACCCAAAAGCGGTGATGAAGGATGTCAGCGAAAAGCCGGGGAAGAATGCGCCGATGGGAAACAGGGTTGCCCCAAGGACATCCGCCACCAGCCCCACCAAGCCTGCGCTCAGAGGCCCCAGCAGGATGCCCGCAAGAACGATGGGGATAAAGGAAAAGCCAATCTTCAGATTCCAGAGATTGATGGAAAGGAAACGGGACAGAATAATCTGCACCGCTACGAACATTGCCATCAGCACCAAGCGATGTGTCATGCTCTTCTGTTTTTCGGTCATAAAAAAATACCTCCTTTTTTCAATGGGAAATAGGAGGGCTTTCTTGCTCTTTTTTGCAAACAAAACCCCCTCTATTATCACAATACCAACGCAAATACACCTGCCGAAACAGGTTTGGCTGTATGGATAACAAAGAGGATTGTTCTTCTTCATTATGAAACAGCGGGATGCAAGTCCTGCACCGCAAGCAGAAATCCTGCTTTTCGTTCCGATGACAACTCCCCGTCCACCGGACACTTAACGCGCAAAGCCCTACTCTGTGTATTTGCACAGGAGAAAATCCTGCCGTTTTATTTTAGTATGTTTTCCTCTGTTTGTAAAGAAGTTTGTCGAAATATATTGTTATTTCTGCGGAATAAAGGTGCGCAGGAATTGATATTTGGAATCAAACGAGCCTGCCAGCATAATCTTATCCGCTCCCACGCCGTATTCCTTTGTCAGCTTGCCGAAAAGGCGGTCGCTTTCCATGAAGCCGCCCTCCAAAAAGCAGAAGCACGCCGCAAAAGCTCCTTCTTCGCCGATTTTGTGGAAATCCTTTTCCTCAAAGGAATGGATTACATATTCGGGGGAAGGGTTCAGCTTTGTAACCAGCTCTGCCAAGTCAAAGTCTAAATGCAGAAAGCCCTGTGCGCAATAATACATGGACAAAATGAAATCCACCAAATCCTCCTCTGCCGCAAAATGCAGAGAATACTCCGCCGGACGTTCTGCATCTCCTACAAAGCAGCTGAACCAAGGTGCCTGTGGTGCCAGAAAAGAGGGCAGATAAAGCTTTTTCGTTAAAGGCTCTGCCGTATTTACGGCAAAAACCAGTGTGTTTGTGGTAGAGGTTTTCACAAGCGGCAGCTTATGTTTTTTTAATGCCGCCACCAGTGTATCGGATGCGCCGAACAGGCGAATCCCGTCCGCATGAAACCCAAGCATAGCAGTCTCTCCTTTTCAGAAAATAAATTTTATTGTAATAAATGTACCATAATGATGAAATCCTTTCAAGAGAGGGAATTTATTTCACCTCGAAGGGGTGGGCGGAAATTAGGCAGGAAAAGGCAAAAGCGTTGACATCCCCACCCTTTCGTTGTTATAATCTATAAGATTGGCAGGTTTTGTAGAAGCCTGCATTTTTCAAGGCTGTAACGCAGCTTTGAAGGGAGAGAACAATGACAGACGCACAGTCTGCAATAGAGAAAATATTTCCAGAGAGAAATATTTGATAAACAGGAGGAATCATAAGTATGTTGGAATTGAAGAATATCTGTTTTTCCGCAGACGGAAAGCAGATTCTCAAGGACATCAATCTCAGGATTGATGATGCGAAATTCATCGTAATCACAGGCCCCAACGGCAGCGGTAAATCCACTCTGGCAAGAATCATCAGCGGGATTCTGACCCCCGACAGCGGTCAGATTCTCCTTGACGGCGAGGATATCACAGCCCTCGGCATTACAGAGCGTGCAAGAAAGGGCATCAGCTTTGCCTTTCAGCAGCCCGTTCGTTTCAAGGGTGTTACCGTAAAGGATCTGATTTGTCTGGCGAGCGGACAGGATTTAAGCACAGCAGATGCCTGTCAGTATCTGTCCGAGGTTGGCATGTGCGCCAAGGATTACATCGACCGTGAGGTAAATGCAAGCCTTTCCGGCGGTGAGCTGAAGCGTATCGAAATCGCAACCGTTATGGCAAGAAAGACAAAGCTGACCCTGTTCGATGAGCCCGAAGCAGGCATTGACCTTTGGAGCTTTAAAAATCTGATTGATGTATTTGAAAAAATGCACGAAGAAATTCAGGGCTCTATCATCATCATTTCCCATCAGGAAAGAATTCTGAATATCGCCGATCAGGTGGTTCTGCTGAGCGCCGGCGAGGTAAAGCAGATTGGTACAAAGGAAGATGTTCTGCCCGGTCTGTTCGGCATGGAAACAGGCTGCAGATATTTCAAGGGAGGTGACGAATGATGCTCAATGATATCGTAAAAAACCTTCTAAAGGAGGTTTCCGGCATTGCGGAAATCCCTGCAAATGCTGCATTTAACATCCGCAACAACAGCAAGAGCGAGGGCAGACATTCCACAGAAAATATTGATATTGTCCCCAAGGAGGGCGGCTCCGGTCTGGATATTTATGTAAAGCCCTTTACCAAAAATGAAAACGTACACATCCCTGCGCTGATTACACAGGATGGTGTGTCTGAGGTGGTTTATAATGATTTCCACATCGGTGAGGGTGCGGAAATTGAAATTATCGCCGGCTGCGGCATCCATAACTGTGGCTGTGACGATTCCGTCCATGAAGGGATTCACCGTTTCTTCCTTGGCAAAAATTCCAAGGTTGTTTATATCGAAAAGCACATCGGTGAGGGGGACGGCAGCGGCAAGCGCATCATCAACCCCCAGACACATGTAGAAGCAGAGGAAAACGCATATATTGAAATGGATACCGTTCAGCTGAAGGGTGTCGATTCCACAAAGCGCGTTTCCAGCGCAAAGCTCGGCCCCGGCGCAACCATTGTCATCAAGGAAAAAATCATGACACACGGACATCAGACGGCGGAAACCTCCTTTGATGTCAGTCTGGACGGCGCAGGCTCCAGTGCAAAGCTGATTTCCCGTTCTGTTGCAAGGGATTTCTCCAGACAGCTCTTCCGCTCCAAAATCATCGGCAACACAGACTGCTACGGTCACTCCGAATGTGATGCCATCATCATGGATAACGGCGTGGTTGCGGCAGAGCCCGAAATCATTGCGAACCATGTGGATGCATCTCTGGTGCATGAGGCGGCAATCGGCAAGATTGCAGGCGATCAGCTGGTCAAGCTGATGACCCTTGGGCTGACAGAAAAAGAAGCGGAAGCGCAGATTATCAACGGCTTCCTGAAATAACCCAAAGGAGATGGGCAATTTGAGCACTACTGTGAAAAAAGAGGTCATCAGTTGGGTAAAAACAATTCTTCTGGCGGCGGTGCTGGCAGGGCTGGTCAATTCCTTCCTCATTGTAAATGCGGAGGTACCGACAGGCTCCATGGAAAATACCATCATGGCAGGCGACCGCATCCTTGCACTCAGAACCTCCTATTGGTTTGATGAGCCGGAGGCGGGGGATATCGTGGTGTTCCGTTATCCGGATGATGAAACGGGCAAAACGCTTTATGTCAAGCGAATCATCGGCACCCCCGGTGATACCGTTGAGATGTCGAACGGCACGGTTTATGTCAATGGCAAGGTCCTGCAGGAGGATTACATCGCAGAGGTGACACAGGGCAGCTACGGCCCCTATGTTGTACCCGATGGCTGCTATTTCATGATGGGGGATAACCGCAATCATTCGCAGGATTCCCGTTTCTGGAGAAATCAATATGTAGAAAAGGATGAAATTCTGGGTAAGGTTGTTTTGCGTTACTATAAAGGCTTTAAGTGGATTTCCTGATAGGAGGGACGGTACGATGGAATTAAAAACAAGAGATAAGATCATTGTGGTTGTTCTGGTTATTGTAGCATTGGCAGTATTCTTTGGCGGCAGATATCGCGATAATCATACCCATTTTACAACAGAAAAATGGGTTTCCGCCGTAGGGAATGACCGTCAGAAAATCGTACAGAATCTGTTGGATCGTACTGTTTTCCCCGGCATGACAGAAGCCGAGGTGAAGGAGCTTCTGGGCGAGCCGGAGGAGGAAGCAGATACCTTCCTGACCTATTATTTGGGAATTCCTCAGGGTATCTTCGGCACATCTGTGGATGGGGAGAAGGAATATCTTCTGATTTCTCTGGATGCGGATGGCAAGGCAACTGCGGCAGAGGTTATGACCGGCAAGGTTCTGCCAAAGGAAAGCAAATTCCGTATCATCGGCGAGAATACAGACGATGCAGTGGTTCACCCTGCGGAGCAGTAAAAGGAGGAATCTGAAATGAAATGTCCTTTTTGCGGAAATGAAATGAAGGAAGGCACGCTCCATTCCGGCGGCAGATATGTCCAGTGGAGGGGCGTGGATGCCGAAGGCAGGAAAGAGGAATACCTTCTGGCAAAGAGCTATATGGGCGGTGCCAAAATGGAGGGGCATCTCTGTGTAGAATGTAGAAAAGTGATTCTGGATATCGAGCAATTCTAAGTATTTTTGTAGGATTTTCCGGAAGGCTGAAAAACGCTTTGTGAAGAAGTGGAGAATTTCGGAATTTCGGTAGTGAAAAATCCGCTTTTGTGGTAAGATAGAAATGGAATAGAGTCTATAAAAAGAAGGAGGTCTTTCTGATGAAAGTAACAAAAGATATGACAATTGGCGAGCTGCTGATGGCAGACAGAGGCGCAGGCATGATTCTGATGCAGAATGGTATGCATTGTGTTGGCTGCCCTTCCGCCGCAGGCGAAACACTGGAGGAAGCATCCATGGTACACGGCATGGACTGCGATAAGCTGGTTACAGAGCTGAATGCTTATCTGGAAGCAAAATAAGAGACACAAACAGGGATGGTGCAAAGGCTTGCATCATCCTTTTTGTAAAGAGAGAAAAATTTTTAAAGAGAGTAATTTTTTAAAAGAGAGCAAAGAGAACAGGAGGAGAAGATATGAAGGTACTTCTGGTGAACGGCAGCCCCAATGGGCACGGCTGTACCTATACGGCATTGAAGGAAATCGAGAAAACACTGCGCGCCGAGGGCGTGGAAACAGAAATGTTCTACCTTGGCAATAAGCCCATCGGCGGCTGTCTGGGCTGTGGCGCATGCAAAAAGCTTGGCAAATGTGTACAGGAGGATGTGGTGAATAAGCTGCTACCAAAGGCACTCGAAGCAGACGGCATCGTGCTTGGCGCACCTGTGCATTACGCCTCCGCCGCAGGGCAGGCCTCCTGCGCGTATGATAGATTATTTGTGATGTCCAATGGTGCCTTTGCCAATAAATTGGGCGCAACTGTGGTTTCCTGCCGCAGGGGCGGCGCAACCGCAACCTTCGACCAGCTGAATAAATACTTTACCATCAGCAATATGCCCGTCGTTTCCGGTACATACTGGAATCAGGTGCATGGCAATACGCCGGATGAGGTCAAGCAGGATTTGGAAGGCATGCAGAACATGCGCGCCATCGGGCGGAATATGGCTTGGCTACTGAAGTGTATCGAGGCAGGCAAAAATGCAGGTGTCGCTTTGCCCGAGCAGGAAGAAAAAATCAAGACCAATTACATCAGATAACTTTTTCGGGGCCTTTCCCATGCCCCTTGATGCAGATACGCGAAAGCAATGCTTTTGCAAAAAATAAAAAAGGCTTTCTCTAAAACGGAACCGAACCACCTTATGCGGACAGCACAAAATGGTTCGGTTCCGTTTCTTTCAATATGAAATCAATATAAAATTCTCTATGCCGTCAGCTCCGCAAACGCCTTCTGATACGCCGCCTTCGTCCCTTCGTCAAAGCAGACCAGAATAATCTGCTCCATCGTATCATCCGTTTCCAGGAAATGCAGGATTTCACCTACGGCAATCTTCGCCGCTAAGTCAATCGGGAATCGATATACTCCCGTGCTGATGGAAGGGAATGCAATGCTCTTGACACCATACTCCTTCGCCAATGCCAGACAATTCCGATAGCAATTTGCCAGAAGATCCTCCTCGCCCCATTTTCCGCCGCGCCAAATGGGACCGGGCGTATGAATGACATATTTTGCCTTCAATTTGTAGCCCTTCGTGATTTTTGCTTCACCCGTACGGCAGCCATGCAGCGTTTCACATTCTGCCAGAAGCTCCGGCCCCGCCGCCCGATGAATGGCACCATCTACACCGCCGCCCCCAAGCAGGGATGTATTGGCGGCATTGACAATCGCATCTGTTTTCGCCTTTACAATATCACCTTTTACAATAGACAAACGTTTCATTTCGCAATCCCCCTTTGTCAGATTCCCTTGTCCCATCATTTTATCCTCTTTCTGAAAATTCGTAAAGCGATTTTTCAAAAAAAACTTTCAAATTCCTATATTTTTGCTCATTTTTCACAAAAAAACAAGCCGAACCCCAAATTCGGCTTGTTCTGTTTTCATTCTGCGGTTTTCATTTTCTCCATCGGGTTCTGCGGTTCTCCGTTCTTCTCCATGGCAAAAATCAGATGCTCTCCCAGTGCCACACCGTATTTCGTCGGCGCGGCAACCGTTCCGATCCGCTGCCCCTGTTTCACGCTTTCTCCTTCTTTGACTGCTACGGCATCTGCAAGCTGACCGTATGTAGTCAGCCAATCCTCGCCGTGTGCAATCCTCACCAGATTCCCTGCCTGCGCGTCCTTCTTTACCTCCTTCACTACGCCGTCTGCCGCAGCCTTCACCTCTGTCCCCTTCTTCGCGGAAAGACTGACAGATGCGTTCGTGCGATACTGCTCCAGTGTCGGGTCATAAATGGCATGGTCTGTACTGTACGCCAGAACCACCTTCGTTTCCCCCTCCAGCGGCGCTGCAAACACAGGCTGTTCGCTTTTCCTTGCAGGCTGTGCTTTTGTTTCCTTTGTTTCCTTTATTTCCTTTGTTTTCTCGGCTTCCCCCTGCTGCTCCGCCTGCGCAATCTCGATTGTTTTGCTCTGTACCGCTGTCACAGGCTGTTCCTTCTGCAAGGTCTCGCCGCCCCCTGCTTTTTCTCTGTCCATGGCGCGATATGTCACCCCTGCGCCCACCGCCAGCAGGCAAAAGCAGCAGCAAACCGCCACAATCTGCAAGCCTCGCGCGGCTCTTCTTTCTTTTTGATTCATATTAACACCTCCGATGCTATTGTTGCCATAGGAGGATTTTTTTATTCGAGAATCGAAAAGGAGATACCTGTATAATAATGCCGCAGAATTTCATGATAATTTTTTCCCTGCTCCGCCAGAAAGGATGCCCCATATTGGCTCATGCCTGCCCCATGCCCATAGCCATGCACCGTAAAAATATAGCTGTCCCCATTTTTCGCAATCGTGAAGTCCGCACTCCTAAGTCCCAGTCTCTCTCGTATCTCCCTTCCGGAAAAGGTCTTGCTCCCTGCCTGCACCTCCGCCACATAGCCTGCCTCCGTTCGTTTCTTCACAGAAACTGCCGCATCCTCCGCAATCCCAAGCCGTTCCGCCAATGCCTTCGCCGCAATCGTTACCGTTGTCTCATTGTTCGGTGCCTGCCTGTCCCCCTTGCTGTCCACGCTTTTCAGATACGGCACCGCCGTATTCCACACATGCGCCGCATCCTCCGTCCTTCCGCCGCTCTGTGCATGAAAGGCGGCAAGAATCGGTTCCCCGTCATAGGTCATAATCTCCCCTGCCGTTGCGCGGACGGCACTATGGATTTTCCCGGCATATAGGGCATAGCCTTCGCCCCATTTTTCCTTCTGTTCCGCTTCGGAAAGGTACGCCTGTCCCACGTCATAAAGCACAGCCCTGCTTCCCGCCGCCTGCATCTGCCGCACCTGATAGGTTCTTGCCGCAACCGCCTGCGCCTTGAGTGCCTCCTCCGGAAAGGCGGCAGGCATTTCCGCCGCCACTACCCCTGCCACATATTCCTCCAGCTCCGTATCCAAGGGCGCAAGGTCTGCCAGACCATAAAGCACCTGCGCCTCCTGCGGCAGCTCTTGCCCTAAGCCACCACAGAGTATCGTCAGCAATAGCGGCAGCAAAAGCACCGCCACAACCACATATAACAGCAGAAAGCCGCACTGTTTTTTCATTCCGCCACATCCCTTCTTTCAAGGATATGTCTTTCTCTCCCACAAAATGATTGCACAAAAAAAGCCTTGGATGTCTCTTTCATCCAAAGCTTTCTTACCTGCTTCGACTTCAAAGCCCGATTTCGGCTTATTTCAATATCCAGAACAGCCAAACACCGAAAGCCATCACCAGAATATTCAGGAATATCCCTCGTTTGGCATATTTTCTGTCCATTCTTCGTACACGCTTGAAAAAATCGGGGTTTTCCAGGTCCGTCAAATATAATCCGCCCAGTATCCCCGTTCCGATTTGCAGCCGCAGGTTTTTTTCGCGCCGCAGCATAAAATATGTGCGCTTCGTCAGTTCAAAATGGTAGGTTACGCCATTGCTGATGCCCTCCAGAAAATAGCCCTGCTTGGCAACCTTTTCCGCACCGCTTTCGTGCGCCAGAAAGCAGCGGCAGTTCAGCAACACCAGCTCCCATTTTTTCAGCCGCAGGCGGTCAATCGCCGTATACACCATTTCCGTATAAAAATAATTCAGCACCAGCAGCGGAATCGTCACAAGCACCATCCGCAGCACCTGCATCGTTTCACTGTCCCAGCCCTGGATATTCAGAATATATCCCTGCATCTGCGCCTGCGCCACGCTGTAAAACATCAGCAGAAAAACCACTGTATATAACAGCCAGAACAGCACCGGGCGCTTCTTTCTCTGCTTCACATTCCAGCCGCGCAGCTCCGCCAGCCCACTGCGGCAGACCAGAAACAGCACAAAGCAGATCAGCACCATCAGCCCGTTGACCTGCATCCCCTTGCGAAAGCTGATTGTCAGCGCGAGAATCGGCAACAGCCCCCCCGAAAAAGGGCCCCAGCCGATTCTGCCCGTTGTTGCCGCCACAAAAAAACACCAATATATCGTTAGCAATGTGACAAAGCCCAGCCACGCCATACTACCATACTCCTTAAAGCCTTAAATCCCTCTGAATACATCGGGACGGAATTTACTTTTCCTTCTGCTTATTTCAATCTGCTCTAAAATCTTATCTCTTTCCCCATTCAGCGTGCCGCCCAGAGGGATATAGTTGGACGCATGATTGGAACGGAACATCGTCCCTTCTGCATCCACACTGCGGATAAACAGCTCTGTTTCATCCAGTACCTCGTGGGGTGTCAGCAGCTCAATTTCCCCTCTGTTGTACTGATCGTACATTTCTGTTCCCGGCTCAATCATCAGCGTCAGAAAGCCGACATATTCCGGCTTGATTGCAGAAATCACTCTCGCACTGCCCAGTGCATGCTCTCTCCACAGCTTCTTGCCGCCCAGACCGGAAATCACCGTCATGGAAAGAATCATTCCTGCGGCTCTTACCTTTTTGCCTGCCTCAATCATTTCGTCAGCAGTTACGCCCTTCTTCACCGCCTGCAGCACCTCATCCGCGCCGCTTTCCAGCCCCATGTAAACCATATCCAGCCCTGCCGCCTTCAATGTAGCAAGCTCCTCAGGGGTCTTGTGCAGAATATCCTTCGGCGCACCGTATACGGAAATGCGCTCCACTTCAGGAAAAATCTCCTTACATTTTGCAATGATATATAATAAATCCTCTGTCTTTACAATCAGGGCATCCCCATCCGCAAGGAAAATGCGGCGCACCTTAATGCGGCTGTAATAGCTTCTCGCCATTTCCAGATCCTCCACAACCTCCTCCAGCGGACGGATGCGGAATTTCTTATCTTTATACATATTGCAGAATGTGCAGGTGTTTCTTGCACAGCCAATCGTCAGCTGAATAATCAGACTGCCTGCCTCACTGGGTGGTCTATATACAGTACCTTCATATCTCATGCTTCTCCATGCTCCTTTCAGATTCTCTGCGGTGCTCTGCCCAAACTTCCTTTAAAAATGCAGAGACCTATCTTTTCTATTATACAGGGAAATCCATAAATTTATCAATACCCAATTCTTTTTAATTGACAATCTCTCGAATTTTGTCTATAATATAGCCTGTATTTTTGTGTTAATACAGCCTTTGCGCGGCAGGCGGCGGAACCTTCGGCAAAACCTGCGGAGGGGCGGCAGCAAATGCTGTTGTTTCTTTGCGGCAACGGTCGGGAGAACCAAGGTCTATCGCCTCGGCGGAGGAACGCGGAGCTGCTTTTCGGCAGACACACACCCATTCTTCAACTTCTTCCAAAGCGACAGCAAAGGCTATATTAAAAAAAATATGGCAGTAGGGTTATCCTTGCTGCCTTTTTTTATTGCATAAATGTAACCGATTCAGAACCCCTTGAAATAAGAAAAAATAATGCGTCATGCTAGCATGTAAGCAATGCTTTTTCTTATTTTAAGGGAACTCGAATAGAGTTACCGCCCCATATATGAGCAAAATTAGCTGCGCAGCAGCGAGAAAGCATGGTATCATGCGGTTTTGCGAATATATGTGGTGGGGTTCTGAACAGTCCCCAATGTGAACAACCTGTTTTTTTGCAGGCAGGTGCACCTGCGCCGCCTTATTTATGCCGTTTCCGGCCTGTGGGGAAGGGTTTGGAAAGGGAAACCTTGTTGCCCTTTCCTCGTCTGCGGGGGTCCGGGACCCATTACGAAACGGGTCCCGGGTTTTTGTTACTTTTTAGCATAAAAAGTAAGGGGGAACGCCTTTGTTTTGCCACGAGAGTTCTAAACTGGCGAATATCTTATCTTCACCAAATTTTTTTATTATCCCCTGCATGAAAAAGTAAGAAAAAACCCCTCCGCTACGGAAGGGGTTTTTTCTTACTTTTTCGCTTTTTCACTCTGCTTTTTCATGGTTTTGTTTGCGCTGGTAACCACCTTTTCAGAGAGTGTCTTTTTCTTCTTGTCCTCCAGATTCATCCCTGTGATGCCGACAATATACATCCCTGCCAGATCAACCTTGACGTTCTTCTTCACGGGAAGCACCTGATATACAGGCTTATCGCACATCAGCGTCACAATCTGAGGGCCAACCTTCGCGCGCACCAGATTGGTTTTGCGAATTTTTGCCGATTTGGGCATCTGTTCATAAACAGCCTTTGGCATATTGGAAGGAGAGGGCTTCTCCTGTCTTTTATCAATTACAAAAATCTGCACTGTGGTACGGTTCTGGTCGATGAAATCCTGCGCCTGAATCATCTTCTTCATACCCTTTTTGTTCAGATAATACATCCCCACACAAAGCAGTGCCAAAATTACAATAATAATAATCAAAACATCAGAAAAATCCAAAATAGTTCCTCCTTTATTGCAGATACGCAAAATGATAAGCACCTTGCCGTATGTCTTACGTCCTATTATTCTACCATCATTTTTCACTTTAGGGAAGATAAAATCATGATTTTTTTCGATTTTTTTCATCATCTCCAATCTTGCAACAAAGCAAACGAATATAGTATACTATTGATTGGGTGTGAAACCCTCTCTGCGGCGAAAGATATTTTCGACCGCAGCCTTCATCTGATAAAAATCTGAAAAAGGAGGTCTGACTATGAGTACAGTATGGAGCTGGATTCTTCTTTTTATCGTCATCCTGTTGGTTGCCAACGTCATCCTTTCCGGGTTCGTCGTGTTCTTCGAGCGCAGAAACCCTGCCAGCACATGGGCATGGCTTTTGGTGCTGCTGTTCATCCCGATTTTCGGCTTTTTTGCCTATATGGTCTTCGGGCGCAACAGTAAGCGCGAAAAAATGTTTCGCGAAAAGGAAAAATATGATCAGGAGGTCTATTATAAATACCTCTTTCAAGATGTCCATTCTGCGGAGGAAATCACCGAGCAGAAGGCATTTATCGAAAATAAGGGCAAGCTATCCCATGCAGAATATGTCACCGATCTGGCACATCTGCATCTGAACAGCGGCAACTGGATTACCTTTAACAATAAAATCGAATATTTCAATAACGGCAAGGATAAATTTGAAGCCCTCGTGCAGGATATCCGCAATGCCAAGGAATATATCCATCTGGAATATTACATCTGGCGTGGGGACAGGCTCGGCTCGCGTCTTTTGGATGAGCTGACGAAAAAGGCGGCAGAGGGGATCGAGGTGCGGATTCTTTATGACGGCATCGGCAACTCCCGTCTGCCGAAGAATTTCTTTGATCAGTTTCACGCCACAGGGGGCTATACCGCCGCCTTCCTGCCGCGCTTCGTGGTGCGCCTGAATTACCGCAACCACCGAAAGCTTGCCATCATTGACGGCAAAATCGGCTACATCGGCGGCTTTAATGTCGGGGATGAATACCTCGGTATCGTCAACCGCTACGGCCCTTGGCGAGATACCCATCTGCGCTTTCAAGGCGATGCCGTCGATCAGATGCAGATGCGCTTTATCATGGACTGGAACTTCACCGCAAAATTCGGGCTGATTCATCTGGGCGAAAAATATTTCCCCAAGAAGGAGCAGCAAATAAAGGGCGTGCGGACGCAAATTGTTTCCAGCGGTCCCGATACCCAGTGGAAAAACATCCGCAACGGCTATTTCAAAATGATAAATGAAGCCGAAAGCAATGTTTTTCTGACTACACCCTATTTCGTGCCGGATGACGGCATTTTTGAGGCACTGCGTGTGGCTGCGCTTTCCGGTCTGGATGTTCGTATCATCATCCCCGGCAATCCGGATCATTTCTTCGTCTATTGGGCAAGCATGTCCTATCTGGGCGAGCTGCTCGAGGCAGGGGTGCGGGTGTATCAGTATGAAAAGGGCTTTATCCATGCCAAGGTGCTGACGATAGATGGTACTGTTTCCTCTGTCGGCTCCGCCAATATGGATATCCGCAGCTTTGATTTGAATTTCGAGGTCAATGCCTTCATGTATGATGCAGGCATAACCAAAATATTAGAGGATGATTTCTTAAAGGATTTGCATAGCTCTGTGGAAATTACAAAAGAATGGTACCGCCGCAGAAAGTGGTGGTTTAAGGTGCGTGAGGCGATTGCAAGATTGATTTCGCCCATGCTGTAAGGAGGAAAACATGATGGATCGAATCGGATATGAAACAACCCAGACCGTACATTATTTTCAGATTGACGGCAGCCGCTCTATGACACCTGCGGCACTGCTCTCCGCCCTGCAGGAAATGGCAATCAGCCATTCCGACAGCCTCGGCTTCAGTGTGCAGTATAATCTTACGCATCACTGCTTTTGGTCTGTTGTCAACTGGCATTTAAAGCTCTACCGCATGCCAAAATACAATGAAACCATCACATTGCAGACCTGGAGCGATAAATTTGCCCGCTTTCAGGCAAACCGCAGCTTTTTCCTCTTTGATAAAAACGGCAATAAGCTGTTGGATGGCATTTCCCGCTGGATTTTCATGGATTCCGAAAAACGGAAGCCTGCCAATGTGCCTGCGGATATGGTTGAAAAATATCATTCGGGGCAGGTATCTGCCATTGAGGGCGAAAAATTCTTCATGCCTAAAACACCGGCAGGCAGGCTGATTTGCACCAGAGATTTTGTCGTAACCAGAAGGGATACCGATACCAATGGGCACGCCAATAACGTGAAATATCTGGAATGGGTGATGGATGATATCCCCGATGCCATCTATGAGGATATGACACTCAAGGATATCCGCATTGTCTACCGCAAGGAGTGTCTGCGCGGAGACACCGTCACCATAAAGACCTATTTGCAGGATACCGAAAACGGCAAGGAAATCGAATCCTTCCTCTATGAAGGGGAAACCATCGTTGCACAGGTCATCACCCTTTGGGCATAAGAAAAGCTCCCACTCTTTGCAAGCCGCATGGAATGGGAGCCTTTTATATTCTGTTTTTGGGTATAAAAAATGGAATGTCTCGGGAGTGCTTGCACTCTCAGGGGCTTGAACCCTCTGCTTGTAAGGCGCTCTCCTCCACCCTGACGGGCTGTGTTTCTCCGAAACACAAGGCATGAGCGAAACTTC
>ENA-ORUB01000975-ORUB01000975.1-human-gut-metagenome-genome-assembly--contig:-NODE-975-length-34450-cov-14.782149_pt1 | contig 34450 bp, 30 predicted proteins | sample MGYA00241918_ERZ509200 | MGnify/ENA primary metagenome ERZ509200 (study PRJEB26280, sample SAMEA2338853) | human gut metagenome | biome: human gut; feature: human-associated habitat; material: faeces... | reverse complement strand
ACCAAGTGCCAATAAAAAAAGGTGATGTATTTTTCATCGAAGCAGGTACACTCCATGCTATTGGTGCAGGAGCATTGATTGCAGAAATTCAACAAAGTTCTAATTCCACTTATCGTGTATATGATTATGGTCGTGTGGGCAAAGACGGTAAACTTCGTGAACTTCATATTGAAAAAGCTCTCGCTGTAACTAAACTTGAACCACCAACTAGAAAACCTGAACCTATTGCCAAACTCACAGCTTTTGCAGATTATGATTTAACAATTCTCGCACAATGTGAATTATTCAATGTAAGTCATTTTGATTTACACGGCAATTGCTCATTAAATGCTAAAAAAGATAGTTTCCATTCTATCTTAGTTTTAGATGGACAAATAGCATTGACTTATGGTAGTGATAGCTTCACTATCACCAAAGGCGAAAGTGTATTTATTCCTGCTGATATGGGTGAATATATCTTAAACGGCACAGGTGAATTTATCTTAACTACATTATGATTACAATATAATAAAAACAAAAGGCAAGTAAATTAAATTACTTGCCTTTTTTATATTTAAACAAATTTATTGTCTTCTTTTTTCTGGAGTTAAATAAACTAATACAATACTTATAACTAATAATATAGCAGTCAATGCTAATGCCATAGTAAGTCCATAACTTTCAGCAAGTGAGCCTGTAAGCATTGTGCCAAAGCCACCAAGACCAAAAGATAAACCGAGCATCATACCGGAAGCCATACCTGGATTATCTGGCAATAAATCCTGACCCCAAACTATAGCTCCTGGATTTGCTGCCATGACCAAGCCACCACCAACAAATAAAGCAATATACATCAATATATCTATTTGTTGTGCAAACAAGAAATACATTGTAGGGATTAATGTAAATATCAATGCCCATAAAATTACTTTTTTATAGCCGATTTTATCATTTAACGCTCCACCGATTAAACCACCGATTACAGAACCACATAAATATATTGTCAAAATCCAACCACTTAAAGTATTATCACAGCCTTTTTCTATTGCCCATAAAGGTAAAAATGTAACTAGAGCTGTAAATAACCATGCTCTAAGTCCCATGGATATATTAAGCAACATTAACGGTTTATTTTGCAAAATTTGAGCTAAATTAAAATGCATATTTTTAGCTACTTGTTCATTGACAAAACGCGCTTTGGATAATCCTGAACTATACATCAATACACCTAAAATAATCGCAGGTATAATCAATATAGGTAAATAATCCAAACTATACATCTGCATAAAATAAACTAATAAAATAGGAGCCAATGCAAAACCAAAACTGCCACCAGCTACAAATATTGAGATACATGTTGATATTTTTCCATCAGGTGCCACTTTACTGACTAGACCAGCACCCATAGGATGAAATGTAGAAACAGCCAATCCACTAAGTCCAATCAAAACAGCTAATACAATAAAATTACTTGCCCAATTAGTAAGACAGATAAATACCGCTCCAAAAGGAATAATCAGTGGCATAATCTTATTAAAATTATATTTATCCATAAAATAACCAAAAACAGGCTGTAACACATTTGCAGATAAAGACATAACCATAACTAACGCACCACTTAAGGTAAGTGATAAGCCCAATTTAGGTATTAAAATCGGCAATAAGATAGGTAAAAAATTACAATAAAAATCATTAAAAAAATGACCCATTGCTAATAAAATAACTTGCAAATAAGATTTCTTAACTACTACTTCAGTTGACATTATGTATACCTCGAAATTAAATTTATTTATAAAAAAAGCGAAAGCTTATGCCTTCGCTAATAAACAAAAAAAGGAAGCTTTCGCTTCCTATAATTTCTAATGGTCGGAGCAGCAGGATTCGAACCTGCGACCCCCTGGTCCCAAGCCAGGTGCTCTACCAAACTGAGCCATGCCCCGTTTCTCACTTGTTCCCCGTGAGAACATGTATTATTATATGACCTTTAGAAGGAAATGTCAACACCTTTTTTTATATTTTTTATAAAAAATTTTAAAAAAGTTTTTATAGCTGAAAAAACCTTATAAATTAAGGCTTTTTTTCATGCTTAACTATAATCATACAAAAGTTTTTGCATTTTTTCTATATCTTTTTTAATAAATTCATCATTATTTAAAATTTTAAAAGGAAAAATATTTTATTCTATAGAATATATATTTATATACTTAATAATATAATTATGACCTACATATAACGCTCGTTAATTTATTAAATATTAATATATTTTTTAATATTTCCTTAAATCTAAAAAGGAATAATTTCCCATTTTATGTTACAAAAATATTTCTAGGAGATGATTAGTATGCATTTTTATTGTGAAAAATGTAAAAAAGAATATCCATTAAATTCAATTTCTTACCATTGTTCTTGTGGTGGTTTATTTAGATTATATAAAAATAACACTGATCCTATAACACCAGAAGTTTCTATTGGAGAAATTGAAACACCGCTTATACCTATAAAATTTGGCAAACAAGAGTTTTTCTTTAAAATGGAAAACTTAAATCCAACAGGTTCTTTCAAAGCCCGTGGTGCCAAGACAATGATTAGCATACTAAAAAATCTAGGCATAAAACACATAATTGAAGATTCTTCAGGAAATGCAGCTTCTGCTATAGCAGCTTACGCAGCTGCAGCAAATATGAAATGTACTGCTTATGTACCTGAAAATATAGCTGAAGGCAAATTAAAACAAATTGAAACATTTGGTGCTCAAATTCGCCTTGTTATTGGTAATCGTGATACCGCAGCGAAAACAGCTCAAAAAGAAGCTACAAAATCTAAAACATATTATGCTTCTCATGTCTATAATCCTTTATTCTTTGAAGGAATAAAATCTCTAGCTTATGAAATTTACCATCAATTAAATGACCATGTACCTGAATATATTTTCCTTCCTGTTGGTAATGGTACAATGCTTCTCGGTCTTTATTATGGCTTTGAAGAAATTGGTCGTTTACCAAAATTCATCGCTGTTCAAAGCGAAAATTGCTGTCCTTTATATAATGCATTCAAGAAAAAACGCAAAGGTTCCAAAGTTGGTTATACTATAGCTGATTCCATACGTGTAGAAAAACCAATGCGTTTAAAAGAAATGCTCATGGCAATTACTCGTAGCAATGGTGAAGTCCTCACTGTAGATGATGAAGAAATTATCGAAGCTCAACATCAAGTAGGTAGAAAAGGTATCTATATTGAACCAACTGCTGCTGCTTCCGTTGCTGGTGCTTTAAAATATTTCAAAAAAGGAAAACCAGATAACTATCGTGTTATTATTCCAATAACTGGTGCTGGTATCAATACTTCTAGTAACAAAGATTAAAATAAAAGTCAGTTTTAGTAAAAGCTAAAACTGACTTTTTTTATCAACATATCCATCATCATCAAAAATAACTTACTATATATCTTTTATCCCTAAAAATTTATGATAAAATATATTATTAATTAACTCAAATTAAATTTATTTTTAGAAAGGATGTTTTGATGGAAGATATTAATATCTATATGTGTTTATTTCTAATTGTTACTGGATTTATCGCAGCTTTTATCGATACTGTAGTTGGCGGTGGTGGTCTTATTTCTTTACCTGCACTTTTATTTACTGGCATGCCTCCCGTTACAGCTATAGCTACGAATAAAGTATCTGCTTCTATGGGTGCTACAATCGGTTTTGCCTCTTTTGTTCGCTCTGGTAGAGTAGATTTTTCTACTATAAAATATTTACTACCACTTTCTTTCATTGGCTCAATCTGTGGTGCTAGTATTTTAAAATTAATTCCTTCTGATTTTCTTCGTCCCTTGATTATCATTTTACTTGTAGCTGTAACTATCTATACTTTGACAAAAAAAGAATTTGGTCAAGTCGCTACATTTAATGGTATGAGTCAAAAAATGTGGATACTAAGCGCTATTGCTGCATTTATTTTTGGCTTTTATGATGGATTTTTCGGCCCTGGTACTGGCACATTTTTATTATTTGCATTTCTTTGGATAGGTTTCGATTTTATCGGTGCTGCTGCTAATGCTCGTGGCTTAAACTTTGCTAGTAACATCGCTGGTGCATTATTTTTCATCAGCTCTGGCATTGTCGATTTTGCTTACGCCATTCCTATGGGACTTGCCATGATGGTTGGAGCCTTCTGCGGAGCTCGCATGGCCATTGCCAAAGGTGCTACATACGTAAAAACCTTATTCATCATCATGTCCATCGTATTAATCGGAAAACAAGTAATTGATTTATTCAAATAAGTTATTCATTTCTTTGGTGACAAAGAAACGAACCAAAGAAATCACCGCAGATAAATTTTTAGCTTTGAAAATAATTTTCGCTTCATACAACGCTTAGAAACTCGCTTCGCTCAAACATTCAGACTAAAACCGTATTCAGCAACAATTATTTTCAATAACCTAAAGGTTACCACTAAAAATTTATAATGCGGAAAATAATATTACGTGTTATTAATATAATACCAAACTTTCCCGCATTAGCAGACTTTTACGGTAGCTGAAAGCTATTGACAAAGATAAAACTATGGATACGGTTTTAGTCCTACTGTCTGAGCGAAGCGAGTTTAGAGCGTTGTAGACATAGTTTTATCTTTGTCAAAGTAAAATCAATATTGCGGGTATATTTTCTTTTTGATTCGTTTTTCTTTTATTTAAAAGAAAAATGAATACTAACTTTTGGGAGGGTATATTTTTATGTTATATGCAGTTATTGACATTGGTTCTACTACTATTCGTATGGCTATTTATGAAATCTTGGATAATAAGTTAAATCTTATTCATAAGCGCAAATATACTGTAGGTTTAGCAAGTTATGTCAAGGATAATGTCATGGAACAAGCTGGTATTGATAAAGCTTGCGAGATTTTAAATAGTTTTAAATCCTTCTTGACTTCTTTTAATATTGAAAATGTAAGTGCTTTCACTACAGCTGCACTTCGCAATGCTCAAAATAGTAAAGAAGCTGTCGCTGAAATCATTACTCGCACTGGTATTGATTTGCATATCATCTCTGGTGATGAAGAAGCAACTTATGATTTTATCGCTGCTACACATGAACTTGATTATCATGATGGTTTTATCATTGATATCGGCGGTGCTAGTACAGAACTCATTCGTTTTGCTGACAATAAAATTATCCAAAAAACTAGCTTGCCTATCGGCTCTTTAGCTCTCCATACAAAATATGCGACTGACTTTTTACCTAGCGAAGAAGAAATCGCACAAATGATAAAAGAAGTTCATGCTATTATTGATACAGCACCTGAATTTAAAGATATTTCCCATGCTGAAATCTGTGGTATTGGCGGTACATGTAAAGGAGCTAGAGCTTTATATAATGAAATGTACGCTCAAGATGATGCAAATGAAACTATACCTGCTAACAAAATTCCTGAAATGATTTCTCATTTCACACGTGGGCATAAATTAACAGATAAAGATATCACAACTTTATTAAAAACCGTACCAGACCGTTTGCATACTATTATTCCTGGCATGGTCATAGCTAACGAAATCGCTAAACTAATCCATGCTACAGCAATAACTTATAAAGATGCTGGTATGCGTGAAGGATTTTTATATACTCATGTAATTGAAGGTTAGTTTTTTATGCAAGAAAATAACGATATTTTACAAATATTATTCTCCTATCAAGATAAAAATTATGCTCAATTTGTACAAAAATTATTGCCTAAAAATATTGATAGAGAAAATATAAAAATTATCGGTATACGTTTACCACAATTGCGAAAAATTGCTAAAGACCTAGTAAAAAATAATTGGCAAGAATTTTTAAATCAAAATACAAATGAATATTTTGAGCAAATCATGCTTGAAGGCTTTGTCATTGCTTATGCTCCTATTGATATAAATGCAAAACAAAAATTAATTCAAAATTTCTTACCTAAGATAAATAATTGGTCTATTTGCGATAGTTTTTGCTCTAGTTTCCAATTAAAAACTAAAGATAAAGATTTATATCTATCTTTTATAAAAAATTATTTAAACAGCCCTAATGAATATGAATTGCGTTTTGCCATCGTGATGTTATTAGACTATTACTTGACAGAAGATTTTGCTGACAATACACTTCAATTAGTCTATAACACAAAAGATATTTCCTATAGTGTAAATATGGCTAAAGCATGGGCTTTTAGTAAATATTTTTCGTATTATCCAGACAAAGGCTTAAATTTTTTGCAAACAAAATCTCTATCTAAAGATGTTTTTAAAATGACTTGTCAAAAAATAAGAGACTCTCACAAAGTTTCTTCTAGTTATAAAGAAGCATTAAAAAATTTATAAAAATTTTTATCAGTTGTTATCTAACATTCATTATTTAACAACTGATTTTTTTATCTAATATAGCCCTAAAGCCTTATATCATAGACTTTTTTCGCTAAAAATGATAAAATATATTAGTTAAGATGATTGTCGTAATTTGTTATTTCGGTCATATTTTGACCGTAGATTAAAATTGAGGTGAGAATGTGACAGAAACTATAAATACAGGAAAAATTCTCCCTGTAAATCTTGAAGATGAAATGAAAAACTCATATATTGATTATGCTATGAGTGTAATTGTTATGCGTGCGTTACCTGATGTACGTGATGGTTTAAAACCAGTTCATCGCCGTATTTTGTATGCTATGCAAGAAGCTGGTATGGGCTCTAATAAACCATATAAAAAATCTGCTCGTATCGTCGGGGAAGTACTAGGTAAATATCATCCACATGGTGATACTTCCGTTTATGATGCTATTGTTCGTATGGCTCAAGATTTCTCTTGCCGTTATGTATTAGCTGATGGTCATGGAAACTTTGGTTCTATTGATGGCGATTCTGCTGCTGCTATGCGTTATACAGAAGTTCGCATGTCAAAAATTGCAGAATTAATGCTCCAAGACATCGATAAAAAAACAGTGGATTTCACACCAAACTATGATGAATCCCTACAAGAACCATCTGTATTACCATCTAAAATACCAAATCTTTTAGTAAATGGTTCTTCTGGTATTGCCGTTGGTATGGCAACTAATATACCACCACATAATTTAAACGAAGTAATTGATGGCGTTTTACAGATGATTGATAACCCTGAAATTACTGTTGAAGAATTAATGCAAACTATCAAAGGTCCAGATTTCCCAACTGGAGCAATGATTATGGGTCGTGATGGCATTATTTCTGCTTATAAAACAGGTCGTGGTGCAGTAAAAATGCGTGCTTGCACAGAAATTACTACTTTGCCAAATGGTAAACCACGTATCACTGTAACTGAATTACCATATCAAGTAAATAAAGCTCGTCTTGTAGAACGCATTGCTGAACTTGTTCGTGATAAAACAATTGATGGTATTACCGATTTAAATGACGAATCAGACCGCAATGGTATGAGTATTGTAATTGATTTACGTCGCGATGCAAATCCAGAAGTTATTTTAAATCAATTATATCAACATACTCAATTACAAGAAACTTTCGGTGTAATTATGCTTGCTTTAGTTGATGGCAGACCTCGCATTCTCAACTTAAAACAAGTTTTACATTACTATATCAAACATCAAGAAGATGTTATTCGCCGTCGTACACAGTATGAACTCACAAAAGCTCAAGCTCGTGCTCATATCTTAGAAGGCTTAACTATTGCACTTGACCATTTAGACCCAATCATTAAAACTATTCGTGATTCTAAAAATGGCGATAGCGCTAAAGAAGTCTTAATGAGCGACTATACTCTTACTGAAAAACAAGCTCAAGCTATCTTAGATTTAAGATTACAACGTTTAACTGGTCTTGAACGCGAAAAAATCGAAAATGAATATCTTGAAATCTTAGATTATATCTCTGATTTACAAAATATCTTAGCAGATGAACAAAAAATCTTAGATATCATTAAAGAAGAACTTTCTGCTGTTAAAGCTAAATTCGGCGATACTCGTCGTACTCAAATCACAGATGATAGTTCTGATGTAGATATCGCAGATTTAATTGCTGAAGAAGATGTAGTAATCACTTTAACACATAATAACTATATCAAACGTATCCCTGTAACTACGTACCGCAATCAAAAACGCGGTGGTCGTGGCGTTACTGGCATGGGTACAAAAGAAGAAGATTATGTTGAAAATATGATTATCACATCTACACACAATACAATCTTATTCTTTACTAATAAGGGACTTGTATATCAATTAAAAGGATATGAAATTCCTGAATCCGGTAGAACTGCAAAAGGCACAGCCATTGTAAATCTTTTACCATTAGCAAAAGAAGAAACTATCACAGCTATCATTCCTATTAAGGAATTCTCTAAAGATAGATATTTATTTATGGCTACTCGTCATGGTATCGTTAAAAAGACAGGTCTTAGCGAATTTGATACTAATCGCAAAAAGACAGGTCTTATCGCACTTTCTTTAAAAGAAAATGATGAATTAATCGGTGTAAAACTCACTGATGGTAATCGCCAAATCATCATCGGTACTCGTGATGGTATGTCTATTTGCTTCAATGAACAAGATGTTCGTCCTATGGGTAGAACTGCCCGCGGTGTCATTGGCATAAAATTAAAAGGTGAAGATACAGTAATTGGCATGGATAATATCCGTGATGATTGCGAAGTCTTAACTGTTACTGAACATGGTTTTGGCAAACGTACTGCAACTTCTGAATATCGCACACAAACTCGCGGTGGCATTGGTCTTATCAATATCAAAGTCACTGAAAAAACTGGTTTTGTAATCGGCATTAAAGTTGTAGATAGCCAACAAGAATTCATGCTCATTTCTACTGAAGGTATCGTCATTCGCTCAAATATTGAAGAAGTTTCTGTAATTGGCAGAAATACTCAAGGCGTAAAAATGATGAATATGGATAATAATGATAAAGTAGCTGCTCTTGCCGCTTTTGAAATCAAAGAAGACGATAAATAATTTATAAGACAAAAGGATTTTGCTATGTATGATATGGGAAAAATACTCATCTATATAGGAATTGCTCTTGTTATTATCGGTCTATTAATCCATTTTGGTGGAAAATTATTACCTCTAGGTAAATTGCCATTTGATTTTAAATGGGAAGGTAGTAATTGGGGCATTTATTTTCCTTTAGGTAGTTCTATTTTAATTAGTATTATCTTAACGTTAATCTTAAATTTATTATTTCGTTAACTAAAAATACCGCAAATAGTTTTTATCCTATTTGCGGTATTTTTTATTTATGATTTACCTGTAGTATTCATATCTATAGCTGGGACATCTCTTGTTAGTGTTTGTGGCACAGGTTCTTTTTGTTTTGTTGTATTATCTTCCACTGGAGTTTCTTCTCTAGTTTCTACTTTTTCTCGATTACTATTTGTTCGTGGTCGTTCTTCATCTACTTCAGATTTAAATCGTTTTGTAGATTTTTCTTGTTCTTCACGAAGTCGTTGCAATCTTTCTTCACGTTCCTGAGCAATTTCTCTTTTTATGCGTTCTTTTTCTGTTACTTCTACAGCATTATCAGGAATAGATTCTTCATATTCTATATTATCTTCATGAATAGATGTTGTAATTGATTGATTGATTTTTATACCTAATGTATTTGCTAAAATCTGTCTTGTCTTACTGATATCTGGTACCCAATAGCTAATACCTTCTATATATACTGGTTTACCTGGTAACATTTCTGATTTTAATCCATTATCTTTTGCGTCTTGAAGTGTTCCCAAGAAAGATAATATTTCACTAACTGACATATCAGTTTCCACTGAATCAGAAACAGCAGATACAATAGCTGGCAATTTAGGAATAATTGTTGGAGATACTAATTTGTCCATTACTGCTTTCATGAAATTCTGTTGACGTTTGATACGACCTATATCGCCTTCTTCATCACGATAGCGCACATATGTTATCGCAGTCTTGCCGTCCATATGTTGCATACCTGGCTGAAGGTCAATATATAAACCGCCATCATCATCCCATGGGTCTTCATAATACATGCGTTTTTCTACATCAATATCAATACCGCCTAAAGCATCAATAATTTTAGTGAAACCATGTACATTAATTTTTATATAATGATCAATATGTGTATTTAATAAACTTTCAATGGTTTCTTGAGTTAATTTTCTACCACCATAGGCATAAGCGGCATTAATCTTATCAAAGCCATGACCTTTTATTTTTACACGTGTATCACGAGGCACAGATAACAATGCTGCTTGATTTTTATCTGGGTCTAATGTCGCTATCATTAGGGTATCGCTTCTTCCCACATCATCAGCGCGCTCATCTACACCCATAATCATTACAGTAGCCTTATCTTTTGCAACTAACATACCTTTTTTATCATCTTCATTATAATCTGGTTTATTATCAACTAACGCATTAGCAAAAAAAGCTCCTACCATACCAGATAAAATAAAAACAACTACTAATATCAAGATATATTTTACATAACTGCTTTTATTTTTTTTATCTCCATTTCCCAATTATTATCCCTCACATTATTCAAATTCATTTAAATATTAACTATTCTATTATAAGATTTTATCAATTATTCCGCAATTGTTATTTCTCTATTTTAGTAAACGTATACTAAAAAAACTTTATTTTCATAAAAATGAAAATATTATATAATACTAATATCACATCTTATAAAAAGGAGTATTGTTGTGGATAAGAATAAACAAAAATACAAATATCTTTATTTATTGTCAGAAAAATACCCTAATCGTCAATCTGTTGTAACTGAGCTAATTCGCTTAAAAGCTATTTTAAACTTAGCTCGACCAACAGAACATTTTATGAGTGATTTACATGGTGAATATGAGTCCTTCTTCCATATTCTCAATAATTGCTCTGGTGTTATCAAAGAAAAAGTAGATTATTTATTTTCTGAAGAAATGTCCACCTCACAAAAAGCTGAATTTTGTACTTTAATTTATTATCCTAAAGAAAAAATACTCAATTTAAAAAAACAAAAATTAATCACTACTCAATGGTATTCTCAAAATCTCATCTATTTATTGCGTCTATCAAGATTGATGTCTTATAAATATCCTCAATCAGAATTAAAAAATTTACTGCCTAAAGGATATGAAACCATCATTCTTGAATTGCTTACAGCTAGACCAAATGATGATACTTTCCAAGAGGTATATTTCAATACTATCTTAAATACTTTAATCAATATTAATAGTGGTACAGATTTTATCATTGCCTTTACAAAATTCATCAAAAAATTAGCTGTTGCTCATTTGCATATCGTCGGCGATATTTATGACCGAGGACAACGACCTGACTCTATCATAGATATGCTACGCCAACATCATTCTGTAGATATTCAATGGGGCAATCATGATATCTTATGGATGGGTGCAATGTGTGGTAATGAAGCTTGTATAGCGACAGTAGTACGAAACTGTTTATCTTATAATAATACTGCTGTTTTAGAAAAAGGATATGCTATCAGCCTTCGCTCGCTATCTTCTCTAGCTAGTAAACTCTATCCTAATAAAACACTATTAATCGCTATGCAACGCACTATCTCTATAATTTTATTTAAATTAGAAGGACAACTCATCAAACGCAATCCAGATTTTCAAATGGATAGTCGTCTTTTATTAGATAAAATAGATTACACCTCTAAACATATAAAAATAAATAATATATCTTATCCAATAAAAAGCCCGTCCTTCCCTACAATAAATTCTCAAAATCCTTATGAATTATCTTTAGAGGAAGCTGAAGTTTTATCTGATATAAAATCAGCATTTTTAGATAGTGTGCGCTTGCGCAAACATATTGATTTTCTTTACCAAAAAGGTAGCGTCTATAAAGCATATAATAACAATTTACTTTATCATGGTTGTATACCGCTAAATGATGATGGTAGCTTCATGCGTATTCATCTAAATAACAAATATTATTCTGGAAAAAATTATTTAGATTTTGTTGATAAAACTATTCGCCAAGCATATCTTGGTTTATATGAACAAAAAAATATCGACTTAATGTATTATTTCTGGTGTGGCAGATATTCACCATTTTCTGGTAGAGAATTTAAAACATTTGAACGTATGTTTATTGAAGATACGGATACATGGATTGAACCTTCTGATGCGTATTATAAATATTGCAATGATGAAAAAATCTGCGATATGATACTTGAAGAATTTTCCTTAAAAACAAAACGTGGACATATAATCAATGGTCATGTTCCTGTAAAAGTAAAAGAAGGAGAAAGTCCTGTAAAAGCAAATGGAAAATTAATCATCATTGATGGTGGTTTTTGTAAAGCTTATCATAAAAAAACAGGAATTGCTGGTTATACGCTAATTTCTAATTCGCGTGGTTTACGTCTTTTAGAACATCAATCATGTGCTAATATCAAAGAGTCTTTAAAAGCCAACCAAGATATTGAGTCCGTTTCTTGTACTTTAGAATTACAAAATTATCATTCTTCAACTGCTGATACTGATTTAGGTGAAGAAATCCAATGTCAAATAAATGATATCTACCATTTAATGCTCGCTTATCAAAATGGTTTAGTTCCTGAACAAGCTTAATATTATATACAAAGGCAATTTATTTTATTTTTTCAATAAGATGAATTGCCTTTTTTGACATCTTCATGATTATTTGAGATAATTTTCATATATAAATATAATAAAAAGGATAGATTATACTTATGACTTTATTTCTTTTAATCAGTGCAATTATCTTAATTGCTTGCGTAATTGGAAGTAAATTATCTACTCGTTTTGGCGTACCTACACTTGTGTTTTTCATTGGTCTTGGTATGCTCTTTGGTTCTGATGGTTTATTTAAAATTCATTTTGAAGATTATTCTCTTGCTGAAAAAATCTGTTCTGCCGCTCTCATTTTCATCATGTTTTATGGTGGCTTTGGTACAAAATGGAAAACTGCTCGTCCTATAGCTAAACAAGCTGTTTTACTAAGTACTTTTGGCGTATTTATCACAGCTGCACTCACTGGTATTTTTTGTCATTTAGTATTAGGTTTACCACCACTTGAAGGATTATTAATCGGTGCTGTGCTTAGTTCTACTGACGCCGCTTCTGTCTTTTCCATTTTGCGTTCACAAAAATTAAATCTAAAATACAGTACTGCTCCTATGCTAGAAATTGAAAGTGGTAGTAATGACCCTTGTGCTTATATGCTGACCATAATTTTATTAACTAGTATTGGCAGTAGCTTAAACTTCTTTGATATCTCCTATTTAATTTTTGCTCAATTTGCTTATGGAATTATCATTGGTGTCGTCTTAGCTTTTATCGCTTCCTGGATATTAAAAAATGTTCAATTCGGCGAAAATGGTTTTGACTCTATCTTTTTAGTTGCTATTGCCTTAGCTGCTTATGCTCTCCCATCTTTAGTTGATGGCAATGGTTATTTAAGCACTTATATTGCAGGTATCATCTTAGGCAATCAAAATATCCCGAAAAAGAAAAATCTCGTAAATTTCTTCGATGCTTTTAATGGCATGATGCAAATGCTCATCTTTTTCTTATTAGGTTTATTAGTATTTCCTTCAAAATTACCATATTATTTTGTCCCTGCTTTATTTATTGCTATTTTCCTTACATTCATCGCTAGACCTATAACCATGGCAATATTATTATCTCCATTTAAAGCTCCTTTAAATCAACAATTAATCATGTCATGGGCAGGTCTTCGTGGAGCTGCTTCCATCGTTTTTGCGATTGTCGCTGTCGTATCACCAAATTATGCTGATGACTCAATTTTCTCCATCGTCTTCTGTGTCGTGCTTTTATCTTTATTATTCCAAGGTGCTTTATTGCCATCTGCTTCAAAACATCTAAATATGATTGATGAACACGAAAATGTATTAAAAACTTTCAATGATTACACTGACGAAAATAATATCCATTTCACTTGTTTAGAATTAAATAATTCACACCCATGGATTAATAAACAAATTCGTGATATCGGCTCTATCCCAGGTACATTGATTGCTGCTATCTTAAGAAAAGGAGCCACAATAACGCCAAAAGGCGATACCTTCTTGCGCGATGGAGATACACTCATCATTTGTGCCAAAACTTATCAAGGCAACGACAATATCACTTTAAATGAAATAAATATTGATTCTAATAATGAATTCATTGGCAAAAAACTTCGCGATATTGATATCAAAAAAGATTCACTTGTTGTTTTAATTCAACGAAACGGCGTAGATATCATACCTGATGGCGATACTATTCTAGAAGAAAAAGATACGCTTGTAGTTTTCTCTCAAAAAAATCTTTTTCATTTAGCTTAAATTAAAATCAAATATAAAATAAAAAGATAGTTATAAGACAAAATTTAGTCCTATAACTATCTTTTTTTAATTTAAATTTTATTACATGATAGATTTATAAATTTCTTTAATAGCTTCTACACTTACATCTCTTGGATTTCCTGGTGTACAAGCATCAACAAAAGCAGATTCAGATAAAAATTGAAAGTCTTCTTCTTTTACACCTAATTGAGTCAATTTCTGAGGAATTCCCACATCTACACTCAATTTCTCTACGGCTTCAATACAAGCCTGACGAGCCTGTTCAATACTCATATCTTCTGTATTTTTTACGCCCATAGCTACTGCGATATCACGATATTTATCTGCTGTTGATGGCGCATTAAATTTCAATACTGGTGTTAATAAAATAGCACAAGCAACACCATGTGGAATATCATATACTGCACTCAATGGATGAGCCATAGAATGTACTATACCTAAGCCAACATTAGAAAAGCCCATTCCTGCAATATATTGACCTAAAGCCATTTGTGCTCTACCTTCTGGATCGCCTTTAACAGAATCTCTTAAAGAACGAGCTATGATTTCAATAGCTTTTATATGCATCATATCTGTTAATTCCCATGCACCTTTAGTGATATAACCTTCGATAGCATGAACAAGTGCGTCCATTCCTGTTGCTGCACAGAGCTTTGGTGGCATAGATGCAGTCATATCTGGATCGATAATTGCCACTACTGGAATATCATGTGGGTCAGCACAAACAAATTTACGATTTTTTTCTTCATCAGTAATTACATAATTGATAGTTACTTCTGCTGCTGTCCCAGATGTTGTGGATACGGCAATAATTGGCATTGCTTTATGTTTAGTTGGTGAAGCACCTTCTAGACTTCTAACATCAGCAAATTCTGGATTTTTCATAATGATAGCAATTGCTTTACTTGTATCAATAGCACTACCGCCACCTACAGCAACAATTACATCAGCACCACATTGTTTACAAAAATCCACGCCTTCAGTAACATTTTTGATTGTAGGATTAGCTTTTATTTTATCGTAAATTTCATAATCTATTTTTGCTTCATTTAAAATATCACATACTTTTGTAGCTACTTTGAATTTAAGTAAATCTTTATCTGTAACTAACATAACTTTTTTCAAGCCACGATTAATTACTTCATTTGCAATTTCTTTTATTGCTCCTTTACCAAAATAAGATGTTTCATTTAATATTGTTCTACAAATCATTTAAATGCCTCCATTTATAATATATGATTTAATTGTTCTTTTTTTCACAAAATTTTATTTAAATACACAATAAACAAAAATCAAATTTCTTTTTCTTATTATAAGTCATAAATTAACATAAATCAATATAAAACAACACATTTTTATATAAAAAAAGATATTCTCACTAGAATATCTTTTTCTTACTTATAATTATTTTAATCTATTAAATACATATTTTGCCATGACAACTTGCACGATAAATAAAATCATCAGTAAATAAAATACGGATATAATTCCTATTCCTTGAGCGATAAATCCCAAGATAGCAGGTCCTAATATAACACCTGTATAACCCATGCAAGTTACTGCTGTAACAGCAGCATTTATCGGCATGTCTTTTTGATATTGCAACAAACTATATAATACAGGCACAATATTTGCAGCACCTAAACCAAGTAAAACAAAACCAACCAACATTAAATAGAAATTATCTATAATAATTATCCATAAAAATCCTAATCCCGCTAAACTACTTCCTAATACTACAGCTTTTTCTTCGCCTAAAAATTGTACTACTTTATCCCCAATTAAACGCATGATAAGCATTGCTACAGAAAAAACAGCATATCCTACACCAGCTAAAGATAATTCTACATCTTTTACCTCAGCTAAAAATACACCGCCCCAATCCATGATTGCACCTTCGCCTAAAAAGCTCACACATGCTAAAATGCCGAATAAAACAACAATTCCTTTAGGAATAGCAATCGCACTTTCACTATTAGCGCTTTTATAATCTAAAAAATATCTGCCAAAGAAAATTACAATAGCTAAAATTATTAAACAATGAATGATTGCTATAAAAAATACATCAAGTCCCATCTTAGCTAAAATACTAAATAAACCAGCGCTACAAAAACAACCAACACTCCAAAAACCATGCATACTAGACATCATGCGCTTTTGCGATAATTTTTCAACAACAACAGCATTGATATTCATACAAACTTCTGTACAACCCATAATAGCGCCTACTAAAATCAAACAAATAGCATATGACCAAACATTAGGCAAACAAGATAAGGCTACTAATACTATCGCAAATAAACTACCTGTAGTAACCATCACTTTTTTACAACCAAATTTTTTGCCTAAAAGACCGCCAATCGGTATAACAATAAAAGCACTTATACCTATGCACAATAATAATAATCCCAAAATATCTGCTTCAATATGTAAACGTTCTTTAATCATAGGTATCATAGGCGCCCATGTGGAAATGGCAAAACCTGGTATAAAAAAAGCCATCCTAGCTGCATACTGTTCTTTTTTACCGACCTTAAACTGCATCAACTCTTTATCTTCTAAACTCACAAATAAACCTCTTTTCTTTTTTTATTTTAGATAAACTCCTATATATACATATCATATTATATGAAATTAATAAAAAAAGCTATAATAATAAAACCTTGTATAGCCTAATTTTTTTAACTATACAAGGTTTATTATTATCAATTATTTGTTAAATCTTCACCATTAGTAGCGATTACTTTTTTATACCAATAAAATGATTTTTTAGGTTTTCTATCTAAAGTTCCTTCACCTTTATTATTTTTATCTACATAAATAAAGCCATAACGTTTATCCATTTCACCAGTTCCAGCCGATACTAAATCAATGCAACCCCATGGCATATATCCCCATAAAATTACACCATCTTCTTCTACAGCTTTTTTCATTTCACTGATATGTGCCTGAAAATATGCAATGCGTTCATCATCATTAATCATTTCGCCATTTTGAGCAACTTCATGTAAACCAATGCCATTTTCTACAATCATCAATGGTTTTTCATATCGTTCTGATAACACATCTAAAGCATAACGAAGCCCTACTGGGTCAATTTGCCAACCCCAATCATTTCTTTTCAAATATGGATTATCTAAACATTCTTCTGCTTCTACAACATCAGTTTTTAATTTTGATTTATCAGCTGTTACTACATGTGTCTGATAATAACTAAAGCCAATATAATCAACTGTACCTTCTGCTAATATTTTTAAATCTTCATCAGTGATATCTAAATTAAAACCTTTATTTTTCCATTCAGCTAAAGCATAAGATGGATATTTTCCTCTTACATGTACATCACCAAAGAAATTACGTTTATGCATTTCTTTAACTGAAAGTATCATATCATCTGGATTACAAGTAAGTGGATAAATTGGCTGATAAGATAACATACAACCAACTTTCATATCTGGATTTATTTCATGAGCAATTTTTACAGCCATAGCACTAGCCACAAATTCATAATGAGCTACTTGATACAATGCTTCTAAAGGATTTTCTTCTTTTCTAAAAATCACGCCTGAATTTGTAAAACCAGAGAAATCTCTTTGAATATCTGCCTGATTATTAATTTCATTGAATGTCATCCAATATTTTACTTTATCTTTATAACGTTCAAAACAAACTCTAGCAAAATTTACAAAAAATTCAATTAATTTTCTGTTTTTCCAGCCGCCATATTTTTTAACTAAATTATATGGCATTTCAAAATGCGATAAAGTTATTACTGGTTCAATATTATATTTTAACAATTCATCAAACAAATCATCATAAAATTTCAAGCCTTCTTCATTTGGCTCTGTTTCATCACCATTAGGAAAAATTCTCGTCCAGGCTATACTTGTGCGAAAAGCTTTAAATCCCATTTGGGCAAATAATTCTACATCGCCTTTATATCTATGATAAAAATCTATAGCTTCATGATTAGGATAATTCTCTCCCTCAATTACCCCATCAGTTATTCGACGAGCTTTACCATAACCGCCAACAGTCATTACATCGGCAACACTTATTCCTTTACTGCCTTCATTCCAAGCTCCTTCTAATTGATGAGCAGCTACTGCTCCACCCCATAAAAAATTTTTATCTAAAGCCATTATAATATCTCCTAATCTACAATTTATTTAAAATCCCTCCATTTCTAAATGGAGGGATAAAACTTAATCATTACTTAAATTTTCACCATTAGAAGCAATTACTTTTTTATACCAATAAAATGATTTTTTAGGTTTTCTATCTAAAGTTCCTTCACCTTTATTATTTTTATCTACATAGATAAAACCATATCTTTTTTCCATTTCACCAGTTCCAGCTGATACTAAATCAATACAGCCCCATGGCATAAATCCTAATAAATCTACACCATCTTCTTCAACAGCTTTTTTCATTTGTTCTATATGTTCTTTAAAATATAGAATGCGAGCATCATCATGTATCATGCCATCACTAGCTTCTTTTTCATGTAGACCAATACCATTTTCTACAATCATCAATGGTAAATCATATCTTTCAGTCAGTACATTCAAAGCATATCTTAATCCTTTAGGGTCAATTTGCCAGCCCCAATCATTTTTTCTTAAATATGGATTATCTACGCCAGATGCAAATTCATCATTTTCATTCTTATTTAATTTTGTTTCATCAGTGGTAACAGCATTTGTTTTGTAATAACTAAATGCAATATAATCAACAGTTCCTTCTGCTAATATTTTTAAATCTTCTTCTGTAATATCTAAATCAATATTTTTATTTTTCCATTCTGTTATGGCGTAATTAGGATAATGACCTCTGCAATGCACATCACCAAAGAAATGACGTTTATGCATATCTTTGATAGACAATATCATATCTTCTGGCTTACAAGTCAATGGATATGTTGGTTCATAGCCTAACATACAACCAATTTTAAAATCTGGATTTATTTTATGACCTAATATCACTGCTTTTGCACTAGCTACTAATTCATAATGTGCTACTTGATATAAAGATTGTTCTGGATTAGGTTCATCTCTAAATATAATTCCTGAATTAGTAAATCCTAAAAATGGAACATTTATGGCTGCTTGATTATTAATTTCATTAAAAGTCATCCAATATTTTACTTTATTTTTATAACGTTTAAAGCAAACTTCAGCAAATCTCACAAAAAAATCTATTAATTTTCGATTTCTCCATGCTCCATATTTAGTAACTAAATTATATGGCATTTCAAAATGGGATAAAGTTATTACTGGCTCAATATTGTATTTTAATAATTCATCAAATAAATCATCATAAAATTTCAAGCCTTCCTCATTTGGTTCTGTTTCATCACCATTAGGAAAAATTCTAGTCCAAGCTATACTTGTACGAAAAGCTTTAAATCCCATTTCGGCAAAAAGCTTTACATCTTCTTTATATCTGTGATAAAAATCTATAGCTTCATGATTAGGATAATTTTCGCCTTCAATTACTCCATCAGTTATTCTACGTGGTTTTTGATATCCGCCAACAGTCATTACATCAGCGATACTTACGCCTTTGCCACCTTTATTCCAGCCACCTTCTAATTGATGAGCAGCTACTGCACCACCCCATAAAAAACCTTCTGCAAATGGCATATTTCACACCTCATTTTGACCTAAGTATTATTTTAATTTTTCTTCTAATTTTGTTAATCTTGTATATACATCTATAAATTCAGTTGCTATTGTTTTAAATGCTTCTGCACTCATTAATTGGTCTTCTGCATGTAATAATAATAGATTTACACCCTCAGAATTACCTTCTGCTTCTTTTGTCAATAAACCCATATGTGCATTATGACCTTCATTAAAAGCTTCATCTCCAGCTTTGAATAAATCTTCGATTTCATCCATTTTTCCTTCTTTAGCTTTCTGAATAGCTTCTATATAACAACTTCTAGCTGTACCTACAGTTGAAATAATTTCAAATGCGACTTGTTCTAATCCTTCCATCTCTCTAACCCTCTTAATATATTTTATGTTTAATATATATGCTTAATCTCCAATTTTAGCTTTAGCAAATTCTAATACACCTTTACCATCCATGCGACCATACATTCTCATATCTATTGCTTCTACAATTACGCCTGGACATTGTTCTTTTACTTTACTAGCTGCAAATCTAACCTGTGGTCCAAGTAAAATAATATCTGCATCGCTACCTTCTTTAGCTGCTTCACTTGTTGGATATGCAGCAATACTGCATTCATAATCCATAGCTTTAGCTGCTTCCTGCATTTTTCTAACTAACATAGATGTACTCATACCTGCTGCACACATTAATACTATTTTTCTCATGATAAAATTCCTCCTAAAAATTACATTAAAAATTTTGTTTCAAATATATTTTATTCTTGTTCTTCTTTTAAATAAACATTATCTTGCAATTTTACAAATGGTAAATAAATAATAGTTGCCATCAATAAATTTATAATTTGAATAACAGCACCTTGCCAACCATCTAATAATAATCCTGCTAAAATAGGTGGGGTAGTCCATGGAACTTGAATAGCTGACAGTGGTGCCATAAATCCAATAGCTATTGCAAAATATGTGATTATCATAGCTATAACAGGAACTACAATGAATGGGAATAATAAATATGGATTAAATACAATTGGTAAACCGAAAATTATAGGTTCATTGATATTAAATAATCCAGGAATAAAAGCTAATTTAGAAATAGATTTCATCTGTGAAGATTTTGCTTTTAAAAATGCTGCAATCAAGAAGCCTAAAGTCATTCCACAACCGCCAGATTTAATGAATACATCTGTGAATTGAATAGTGATAATTTTTGCTTGTTCATTGCCTACCAAAGATAAACCAGCATCTAATAAATGTTGATTATCTATAGCATTTGCTAAAAGTACAGGGTTCATAACACCGCCTACAATATTTGGACCATGAATACCAGCCCAGAATAAAATACTCTGTAACGCAGTGATAATAATGCCACCGCCAATAGTATCTGATAAGGATTGTAATGGTGTTTGTAAAATCTTAAATACGATTTCAGGGAAAGTCATATTGGCAATCAAATTACATAATGTATAAATCACAGCAAAAGTAGCAAAAATAATTACTGCTGGAATTAATGCTGCAAATGCTCTTTGTACACCACCTGGAACTTGTGGTGGCATTTTTATTGTAATTTTATTTTTTTCGCAATAACAGAAAATTCTTGAAACTATAATACTAACTAATATTGCTGTTATAACTCCATTACTGCCAGCCCAAAGTTTTGGAATTACACCTGTAACTTCTTCTCCACTAGGGCCAATTACACTTGATTTCATTACAATAAATAAAGCTGATACTGATAATACAGCTGCAGAAATAGCATCACAACCTTCTGCATCTACATATTTATAAGTCATACCTAAAACTACAATAATTGCTAATACATCAAAAGTAGAACCAGCTACCTGATTTAAAGGAGCAGCCCAACCCTGCCCTAAAATAGAAGTCATAAAATCTGTATATCCGGGAATTGGTAAATTTGCTAGTAATAAAAACAGTGAACCTGCAATAGTAAAAGGTGTTGTAAAAATAAAGCCATCCCTTAAGGCTGCAACTTCCTTAATTTCTGCAAAACGTCCCATCAAATCTACAAACTTATCAAAAAGCTCTTGCTTAGACATAATAAACCCCTCTCTATAAAAAATCTCTTTTCTATTAAAATTTATGAACCTTGAGTTTATTTATGTGCACATTTTTTCCTCTCTTGTTGTTCATAATATATCATAACTATTTTTCCTCTTCAATACTCTTAAGCAGTTCTGGAATATCGTTTCAGGATTTTTTAAAATTTAAAGATAATTTAATCTATTTGTACAAAAGCAAAAAAATAAAAAAAGCACAGCCCAATACTATTTTTCTTTATTGGTGTGCTTATTTGTCTGAAACAATGTTCCAAATTAAAATTACCATAAACGATTTGGATCACTTGGTCCTTTTCCATTGATAGTTTCAAAATTCTTAGTAAAACTTTCTACGTTTTTATAATTATAAGATATTAAAATACCAAACAAAACATCTAACACATATCTACAACCTATACTAAAAATTACACCACCCATATTTAAATATTCCGTTACATTAGCAATATAAATAAATTCATCACAAATTTTATCAAGAGTAGTATCTCGATTACCACTTAATAAAATCATTTTTACTTTTTTCTTTTTTAAGATTTTTGCAATCTCTATTAATCTTCTATTTTCACCTGTGCGACTAATTAAAATAGCAACTTCTTCTTTATCTGTTAAAAAAGCCTTTGCTAACTGACTATTTTGTGTTTCATATGCTATAGCTACTTTATTTGCCTGCAATAAATGATATACCGTAGATTGAGCAATATAATAATTTAAATCAAAACCAAAAAATACCACATCTTTTGCTTTATTTAACATATTAGCCACTTTTATTATATGGTCGTAATCTAATTCATTTTTAGTTTCTTCAATAGCTTCAATCTCTAAAAAAGCCATCTTTTTGATTACTGCCTTTTCATCATCATCGCCATTTATCGGTCTATTTAAATCTTTAATTGGCTTATCTAAATCTTCTATTTGCGAATCTAAAGCCCTGTTAGCTTCACTGATGAACTTCACTTTAAATTCTGTATAACCTTTTAAACCACATTTTTGACAAAGACGAAAAATAGCTGCAGGTGAAGTAAAAGTTTTATTCGCTAATTCACGGATAGACATATTAACTATATCTTTAGGATTATCAAGCATATATTTGATAATACTTTGCTCTACTGCTGAAAACTTTTCTTTTTCATATAAAGTTTTTAAAAGTCTCATATTTGTGCTCCTCTCTTTTATTTAACTTATTATATCACAATAAAAAACTGTACCGCCAAAAGTTGTTTTCTCTAAAACCTTTGACGGTACAGTTAAAATTAAAGATTAAGGTTTTTCATTAAGCTTAATGACCAGCATTTAATAAGTCAACTACTACCTTATCTTTTGGATATATATTTTTTTCTTTTAATTTTTCAATTGTAGTTTTAAACTGTGGCAAATATTTTTCATGTGCTACTAATAATTCATTTAATACATTTATACTATTTCTTCCATTTTCCACTACAGGATTAATATTAAAAGCTTCTAAAGCTTTACCATAATCACCTGTTATTGCAGCTTCAATTACACATTCTTCCATAGCTTTCATAAGTTGCAAAGAACCTTTCATAGAAGAAGGCATTTTACCCCATGCTAATGGTCTAGCTCCTTGAGCAGAAATCAAGCAAGAAATTTCTACGATTGAATCATCATCTAAACAAGATATAGCACCTTTATTTTCTGTACTTACAATCATATGTGTATTTTTATTATTATAGATTGCATTGATACATTCGCAAGCAGCATCACTATAATATGCGCCACCACGTTTAGCTAGTTGAGCAGGTTTTTCATGTAAATCAGGATTTTTGTACAAATCAAATAATTCATGTTCAGTTCTTTTTACTTGTTCTGCACGAGTTCCATTATGTGCAAAATCATCTAAGCTATGTTCTAGCATTTCCTTTTGCATATAATAATATCTATGATAACTACATGGCACAGCATGCATTGAATGCAATAATTGTATATTATATGGTTCTTCAAAAATATTTACAGGTGTCCCTGCATCTCTATCATTAATATGTTCTATCAATTCATCAGTTAAATCATTTCCATCTTTATCAAAGACTTTATGCCAATGAAAATGATTTAAACCTGCAAATTGATATGTTAAATCAGCTAATTCTTTATGAATTAATTTTGGTTCGTCCATCATAGCATGAACAGGAACATTACAAAGACCTATACATTTTTTCCAACCGAAATGTTTGATTACAGCTTCTGTAATCATGCCACTAGGATTAGTAAAATTGATAAGCCAAGCATCAGGACATAATTTTTTCATATCCTCAACAATTTCTTTCATCACAGGAATTGTGCGAAAAGCTTTAAAAATACCACCTGCGCCATTTGTTTCCTGTCCTAACATACCATATGATAAAGGAATTCTTTCATCTTTGATACGAGCATCTAAAAGACCTACACGAAATTGAGTGGTTACAAAATCTGCATCTTTTAATGCTTCTTGTCTATTAAGTGTTGTATATACTTTAACACCATAATTTGTAGCGTCCCACATTCTCTGTGCTAAAGCGCCTACAATTTCTAATTTTTCTTTACCTGCTTCAATATCAACAAGCCAAATTTCTTTGATTGGCATTTCTTTATATCTTTTTATAAAACCTTCCATTAATTCTGGAGTATAGCTACTACCTCCACCAATGGTTACAATTTTAATTGCATCTTTCATTATTTTCTCTCCATCTCACAAATCTCTCATCAATTATTCTCTAGATAAATTATTTATCTTCTAATTTTTTCAATCGTTTATATACATCGATAAATTCTTCTGCAATGATTTTAAAACCCTCAGCACTCATAAGTTGGTCTTCTGCATGTAATAAAAGCAAATTAACGCCTTCGGAATTACCTTCTGCTTCTTTTGTTAAAAGCTTCATATGGGCATCATGACCTTCATTAAAGGCTTCATTACCTATTTTAAATAATTCTTCAATTTCGTCCCATTTTCCATCTTTTGCTTTTTGAATAGCTTCTATATAACAACTTCTAGCCGTTCCTACTGTAGAAATTATCTCAAATGCAACTTGTTCTAAACCTTCCATATTATATCCTCTCTAATTTTCTCAATATAAAATCTCGTACTCTCTAATTCTCTTAAAATCTTATTAATCTCCTATTTTTTGTTTAGCAAATTCTAATACAGCTTTACCATCCATACGACCATACATTCTCATATCTATGGCTTCTACAATTACGCCTGGACATTGTTCTTTTACTTTACTAGCAGCAAATCTAACCTGTAGTCCAAGTAAAATAATATCTGCATCACTGCCTTCTTTTGTAGCTTCACTTGTTGGATATGCAGCAATACTACATTCATAATTTATAGCTTTAGCTGCTTCTTGCATTTTTTTCACTAACATAGATGTACTCATACCTGCTGCACACATTAATACTATTTTTCTCATGAAAAAATCCTCCTAATAATTATTTATATTGTTGTTCTTCTTTTAAATTTGCTTTATCTTGCAAAATAATAAATGGCATATAAATCACTATCGCCACGATTAAATTTATAATTTGTACCACTGCACCTTGCCAACCATTTAACAATAATCCTGATAAAATTGGCGGTGTTGTCCATGGCACCATTACAGCTGAACAAGGCGCCATAAAACCAAATAAAATTGAACAGTATGTGATAGTTACTGTTATCACTGGAACTACGACAAATGGCACTAATAAATATGGATTAAATACAATTGGCAAACCAAAAATAACTGGCTCATTAATATTGAATAAACCTGGAACAATTGCCAATTTTGTAAGCGATTTTAATTGACTTGATTTAGCTTTAATATATGAAGCAATTAATAAACCTAAAGTCATTCCTGTTCCACCGCTTTGAATAAATACATCACTTATTTGAATAGTAAAAATTTTTGCCTGTGGATTGCCAATCAAACTCATACCAGCATTAACTAATTGCTGATTGTCAATAGCATTAGCCATTAAAACAGGATTAATTACACCACCAATTATATTTGGCCCGTGAATACCTGCCCAAAACAAAATACTTTGCAAAGAAGCTACTACTATCGCTCCACCTAAAGTATCAGATAAAGATTGAAGTGGTGTCTGAATAATTGTAAATACTAACTCAGGGAAAGTAACATTTGTCAAAACATCACATAACGCATAAATAATAGCTGAACCAGTAAAGATAATTACAGCTGGAATTAATGCTGCAAAAGCTCTAGCTACACCACTTGGAACTTGTGATGGCATTTTTATTGTAATTTTGTTTTTTTCACAATAACAAAATACTTTTGATACTACAATGCTAACTAAAATTGCAGTAATAACACCATTACTACCTACCCAACCTTTAGGAATAACACCTGATACAATCTCTCCGCCATCAGATATAACGCTTGATTTTATAACAATAAGAAAAGAACATAATGCTAAACCTGCTGCTGAAATAGCATCACAACCTCGATTAGCACAGAATTTATAAGTCATACCTAGTACAATGATTATGGATAAAATCTCAAAAGTTGCTCCAGCTACCTGTTGTAATGGTGCAGACCAATTTTCACCAAAGATAGAAGCCATAAATTCTGCATAACCTGGAATAGGTAAATTTGCTATTAATAAGAATAACGAACCTGAAATAGTAAATGGCATAGTATAAATAAAACCATCTCTTAATGCTGTAACAATTTCAAATTCAGAAAAACGACCCATGAAATCAATAAATTTATCAAAAATAGCCTGTTTAGACATGATATACTCCTTTCAGTGTTTATTTTTGCTCACATTCTGGAAGAAGTGAAGCTGCCTCTTTATCTAAAATAACTACTACATCACGATGAAGTTGTAAGATAGAAGCTGGTGCATCTGGACGTACACTACCATAGATAGCTTTATAAATAGCTTGAGCCTTATTTTTACCGCTAGCGAGTAAAATAATCTTTTTAGCCAACATAATAGTTTTAATTCCCATGCTAATAGCATATTTTGGCACTTCATCTTCATTAGCAAAGAAACGAGAATTTGCTTTTATTGTTTCTTCGTCTAATTTTACTTTATGAGTAGTTGCTTCAAATTTTATGTCAGGTTCATTAAAACCTATATGAGCATTTTGCCCAATACCTAATATTTGAAGGTCTATACCACCTTTAGCTTCAATGAGTTCATCATATTTTTGACATTCTTCTAATAAATTTTCTGGTTTACCATTTGGTATATGAATATTTTCTGGTTTGATATTTACATGATCAAATAAATGTTTATGCATAAAATAATAATAACTTTGTTCATTGTCTTTATTTAAACCAATATATTCATCTAGATTAAAACTGATTACTTCAGAAAAATCTAAACCAACATTATCATGAACTTTTACTAATTCAGCATACATACCTTCTGGTGTAGACCCAGTAGCCAAACCAAGTACACTATTTGGTTTTAAATATAATTGACCTGCTACCAATCTTGCTGCTACTTTACTCATTTCTTCATAAGAATTAGTTACTATAATACGCATAAATAATCTCTCCCCAATTTTATTTTTATATTCAATAATTATTTTTAACAATAAAGTAAATTATATAAAGCCCCTAACATACCAGCATCATTTTCTAATTTTGCAAAGGCGATTTCTGTTTTTTCATAAACATTAGGCTGTAATTTTTCCTTAAGTATTTGTGTTATAATCGGCTGTAAATATTCAGTCTGTGCCATAATTCCGCCACCTAAAATAATCATCTCTGGATTAAAGACACTTGTTATATTTACTATTCCATCAGCCAAATGTTCCATTAATCTATAAATAGCATTTTTACTGATTTCATCATCTTGCTTTGCCCATACAAAAATCTTTTTGCCATTAACCTCATCTACCGCTAGATTTTTTGCATTAGCTACATCTTTAACTAATCTAGTTGTTGATACTAATTCATGCATATTGCCTCCTGGTATCAACATATAAGCAATTTCTCCAGCACTATTACTTGCACCATGAATTACTTTTTTATCAAAAACAGCACAACCACCGATACTCGTACCCAATGCCATACAAAATAATGATGATTTTCCTTTGCCTGCACCTAACCACATTTCACCTAAAGCTATACAATTCACATCATTTTCCACAGCACATTTTAATTTAAAATCTTCTTCAATGATTTCTTTCAGTTTTGTACCTGTATAATTGGGAATAGCTAAAGCAAATTTTATTGAGCCATCTGTATAATCTATAACGCCTGCCGTAGAAATCGCTACACCAGTTAATTTTTGCACTTTACTATATTCCATAATTATATTTTTTATTTTGGCAACAATACCTATACCACCTAAATTAGCTTCAGTTGGCATTGATGCTTTATCTATAAATTCACCATTTCGATTAACTAAACCATATTTTATTGCCGTTCCACCAATATCAATACAAACGTAATATTCCATAAATCCACCTCATTTCTCTTATGTCTTCCTGTTTTGTTGCTTACAATATAGCATAGCTATTTATCAGCTTCAATGATTTCAAGCCCTTCTGTAATATTGTTTCTCAACTTTTTAAAATTTAATAATTATTCTGTCTATTTATCAAATAATAAATCCTTATATTTACATTACTTTAGCTATATCCTCATAAAATAATATCTTTGCCAAAATAAAATGAGAGTAACAATGTTACTCTCACTTATTTCACCAAATTCTATCCGTATTTTTATGATTACCTACCATTTTTTCATATAATTTTACCATTTTTTCTACATCGTCCATATTATACGAAATCAAAATACCAAATAACACATCTAAAATATATCGGCAACCAACGCCAAAAATAATTCCACCCATATTCAAAAATTCTACAGTATTAGCTACATATATAAATTCATCACACAATTTTACTAATGTAGTTTCCTTATTAGAAGTCAATAAAATTATTTTTGTACCTTTTTTGCGTAAAATCTTAGCTGTTTGTATTAATTTTTTATTTTCGCCTGAACGAGATATTATAATCGCTACATCTGTTTTATCTAAAGAAATGGCTCTATTCATTTGACTACTCATAGCATCATGAATTAATGCCATTTTATTTATTTGCAAAAAATAATATACAGTTGACTGTGCTATATAATAATTTAAATCATAACCAAAAAATACTACTTGTTTTGCCTTATTGATTAATTTTGCTACGCGTTCTAATTGTTCATAATCAATTTCATTTTTAGTTTCTTCAATGGATTCAATTTCCAAAAAAGCCATTTTTTTCACTACAGATTTTATATCATCTTTTCTGCTAATAGGTCTTTCAAAATCTATAATTAATTTTTCTGGCTTATGATTTCCCATTTCTATAGTTCTACTTTCTTCACTGACAAATTTTATCTTGAATTCTGTATAACCATTAAAACCACATTTACGACAAATTCTAAAAATCGTTGCCGTTGAAGTATATGTCTTATTCGCTAATTCACGTATAGACATATTAACTATATCTTTGGGATTATCTAGCATAAATTTAATAACGCTTTGCTCTACTTCCGAAAATTTTTCCTGTTCATGTAAAGTTTTTAGCAAACGCATTATCTCACCATCTTTCTTTTATTTAACGCAAAACTTTAAATACATAAGAAGATACTATTGCTTGCAAAATAAATAGTCCAGCTAAAATACAAAATACTGCTACAATACCAATTCCATGAGCAATAAATCCTAATAGCGCAGGGCCAAACATTACTCCTAAATAACCCATACTAGTAACAGCTGTTACTGCTGAATTTATAGGCATTTCTTTTTGTCTACCCAATAAAGTGAATACTACAGGAACAATATTTGCAGCTCCAAAACCAAGAAGAATAAAACCAAATTGCATCATAAAGAAATTATCAAAAACAATAGAAATTATATATCCTACACTTGCTACTATTCCACCAAAAATAACAACGCGCTGTTCGCCTAATTTTTGTACTACTTTATCACCAATCAAGCGACCAATGAGCATAGCTGCTGAAAATACTGCATAACCAACACCAGCTAAAGATAAATCTACACCTTTAGCTTCTGTCAAAAATACACCACTCCAGTCCATCATACCACCTTCGCCTAAAAAGGATATAACGGCTAAAACTCCAAATAAAGTTACAATCCCTTTTGGTATAGCGATAGCTTTACCATTACTAGCACCTTTATATGGTAAGAAATATCTACTGAAAGCAAAAATAATCATGAAAATAATAATACAATGTATAATTGCTATTTGACTAATACCTAAACCTAATTTAGCCAAAATACTAAATAAACCAGCTCCAGCAAAACAACCTACACTCCATAAAGCGTGCATACCAGACATCATGCGTTTTTGGGAAAGTTTTTCTACGATTACAGCGTGAATATTCATATTTACATTCAATATACCACCTATAGCACCTAAAACAAACAAAAAGATAGCATACATATAAATATTAGGTAACATGGATAATATTATAATTTCTACACCCATGCACAAACCCATAACACGCAAAACTTTTTTACAGCCAAATTTTTGTGCAAACAATCCAGCTATAGGCATCATCAAAAAAGAACTTACGCCAATACATAATAACAATAAACCCAATACATCAGCGCCAATTTGTAAACGTTCTTTTATAATCGGTATCATTGGTGCCCATGTAGATATACCAAAACCTGCAACAAAAAATATTATTCTAGCTGCATATTGTTCTTTTTTCCCCACTTGAAGTAAATTCAAATCCTGTTCTTTTACACTCAAAACATTATCACCTCTTACTAAAAATACTGATATATTATATCTATACTTCTATTTTCTGTCTAGTAGGATATTTATATTATTTGTTGACATTCAATTTATAGCTTTCTATAATATAGTTTGATTTCAAACTATATTGGAGGTAATAAAATGTTATCTGACGAATTACATTTTCTTTTATTAAAAAGTTTTCATCACAGTAACAAAAATATTGTCCAAAAGATTTCATCACTAAAGCTTTTACCTGGTCAACCCAAAATTTTAGAATATCTTTTAGAACATAATGGCTCTATAGCTAAAGATATAAGTAACTATTGCGTCTTAGACAAATCAACTATCACCAGTTTATTAGTTCGCATGGAAAAAGATAGTTTAATTACGCGAAAAGCACATTCTACAGATAAACGTTCTGCTTATATCTATCTGACTGAAAAAGGTCTTCAAATGGCTCATAAAGTAAAAGAAATTTGCTTTAGCATTGATGATAAAGCCTTAAAAAACATTCCACCTCAAGAGCAACAACATCTTTTAAAAACACTTAATACAATAATCAAAAATTTGGAGGAGGAATAATCTTGAAAGTCATATCTCTACGTTATTTTTATTTCTTTTTAGGTATTATTATAAATTCATTTGGTATAGCTTTTATCACCAAAAGCAATTTAGGTACCTCACAAATATCATCTATTCCCTATATTTTTAGCCTTGAATATACCGATTTCAGCTTTGGTTTAACGACCTTCATCTTCAATATAATTTTTATCTTAATTGAAATAGCACTTTTACGCCGTGATTTTGAACCTATACAATTTTTACAAATAGTAGCCAATATCATATTTAGTTTCTTCATTGATGTTAGCATGAATTTACTATCAGCCTTTGAACCTGAAACCATTATCGTAAAATTAATATCGCTTTTTATTGGTTGCTTTATTTTGGCAATAGGAATTTCTATTGAAGTCGCTCCTAATGTAATTGTTGTTCCTGGAGAAGGCGTTGTCCGTGCTTTAGCTTTAGTCATTGCTTTGAAAAAGCCACAAATAAAATTTGGTACAGTAAAAATCTATTTTGATATAACTTTGATAGTAATTGCTTGTATATTATCCTTTATCTTCTTTGGCGAATTAAATGGTATCGGCATTGGTACTATTATATCTGCTTTATTTGTTGGTAAATGTATCAATATCGTAAATAAATATTTTAAATTTCTCACTCATATCCGCAATCTACAATATATAAAATCTTAAGAAACTAATTTTAAACCAACAACAGAAGATAAAATCATTGCTATACAAACAAGTCTTTTCCAATTTGCACTTTCACCATAACGAATAATTCCCACCAAAACACCACCTACTGAACCTATTCCAGACCATACTGCATATGTAATGCTCATTGGTAAAGTTTTCAAGGCTAAATTTAATAATAATAAACTTGTAGCAAAAGCTAATACCATTTTTATAATTAAAATTCCAGATTTTTTTAACCCTAAATGCTTAACTAATTGCCACTTATTCATATAATTTATACTTAAAACTTCTAAAAGTCCTGCAATAACAACATAAATCCATTCCATAATCAATCATCTCATCTTTCTACTTTTTCATTCAATAATTTCAAGCCAATAACACCTAAAATCAAAATAATAATAAATAATAATTGCCAAAAACTAGGAAAAATACCAAAACCTAAAAATTCTACTAAAATAGTACCGATAGCACTCAATCCCACAAATACAGAATAAGCAGTACCGACAGGAAGCGTATTGCCCGCTGTAATCAAACAATAACTAGAACCTAAAATAGATAATGCTGTTATACCCCACTGCCATGGAAGTTCAGCATATTTTAAACCTGTTACCCACACCAACTCAAATAAAGTTGCTCCTATAATTTTTAACCAACCAATATTCATAAAAAAACCTCCTAAAACTAAAAATAAAAAGGGCTATAGACCATGCTGTTTTTCTCAGAAACAACAAAATCTATAGCCCTTTTTCATGGCAAATTTACTTATAATAGATTATCAAAAAAATTTTTTTCTGTCAATTTGCTAATTATTATTTTTACGTATTATAACTAATTCATCTAAGATATTTTGATAAAAACTTCCATTTAATTTATAAAATTTAAGATAGATAAATAAAATAATAATAAATAATGAAGCAGACGCTACAAACATCATTAATCTAAGACCTAATATCGTATCTGCTGTTTGCATTACATTTGGTACATAACCAACTAAAGATAAAACCATTGCTCCTATGAAGCCAGCTATAGCTGAACCAAATTTTGCTGTAAAAGTCTGCACCGAAAAAACTATTGCTTCACTTCTAACACCACATTTATATTCACCATAATCAACTGTATCTGCTAACATCACTGTAGTTGATACACCAGCCAAAGCATTTCCTAAACAAAATAAACTAGCTACACTGAAAAATAAAACAACACTTGCTTTGTGGTCATCACCAACAAAAAACATACCCAATAAACCTAAAACTAATAAAACAGCAGATAAAATATAAACTACTTTTCGTGAAAATTTATTTGCTAAAGATGGAAAAGCTATCAAACCTATAGAGCCAACGATAAAATTAACTATGCCAAAAATAGAAAACCATTCTTCATGACAAACTACATATTTGAAAAAATATATATTCATTCCAGTCCATAAAAATACTGCAATTTGCTGTAATATCGTCATAAAAATAATAATTAATAATTGATCATTTTCCTTCAAGAAATTCAATACTTCGCTAAGTTTAATATCTCTTTTATTTTTTATAACTACATGTTCACTGACATTTCTAACACATATTATTTCACAAATATTGAATACAACAGCTACAATCACGGCAAATCTCAAATAACCATCACTTTCACTAGCTCCCATATTCACGCCTAAACAAGCGATTACTAATAAACCAATTGTAGACATCATTTGACCACCAAAAGTCGCAAATAATCTAGATAACATAGAAATTTCATTTCTAACCTTAGCATCATTTGAAAATGCCGGTATCATTGCCCAAAAAGGCACGTCCATCAATGTATATGTAAGACTCCATAACAGATATGTAACAATACACCAGACATTTATCAAAATTCCCTGTAAAAAAGTTGCCGGATTTAAATATAATAAAATTAAAACAAAAGAATTTATTATTGTTCCTATTAAAATCCAAGGACGAAATTTTCCCCATTTAGTTTTTGTATTATCAACAAGCCAGCCCATAAAAGGATTAGTTATAGCATCTACAATACGAACCACTAAAAATAAAGTACTCACAAAAATTAACGATACACCAACTACATCAGTATAAAAAATCATCAGAAAAGCAGCTATCATATTATAAATAAAATCTTTTCCATAAGCTCCTATTCCATAAGATAATTTCTCTTTCCATAAAAGTTTTTCCATAAATAAATTTGCTCCTCCATTTTTTTAATTTTTATAAAATAAAAAGACTATAACTCATCTGTTTTGTTCAGAAACAGAAAAAGTTATAGTCTAAAATGACGAATTCAATATTTTTCTATGGAAATATTATGCAAAATTTTTAATGAGTTGTCAATAATTATTCATAAAATATAAAGAAAAAAGCACTGAAGTACTCAGTGCTTTTTTCTTAACTGGCAACTTCCTATCCTCCCAGCACGTCTCCATGCAAGTACTTT
>ENA-ORUB01000974-ORUB01000974.1-human-gut-metagenome-genome-assembly--contig:-NODE-974-length-34460-cov-9.362825_pt1 | contig 34460 bp, 29 predicted proteins | sample MGYA00241918_ERZ509200 | MGnify/ENA primary metagenome ERZ509200 (study PRJEB26280, sample SAMEA2338853) | human gut metagenome | biome: human gut; feature: human-associated habitat; material: faeces... | reverse complement strand
GCTTGTCCCCCTTAACAATCCCTCTCCGCCGAGCTGAGCCAGCTCGACCGCAGTTCGCCTACGGCGGCAGAGTTAATTGCTTTCTTCTGCAGCTTTTCGCAGCAGTGCAATTTCCGCTGCATATCCAGCATCATCGTTCGGTGTTTCCAGAATAAACGGCAACTGTTTCAAAACTGGATGCCGAACAACCGCTTTCAAGGCTTCCAATCCAATATAACCTTGTCCAATCTTCTGATGACGGTCTTTGTGTGCTCCCAATGGGTTCATACTGTCGTTTAAGTGTACTGCATACAAGCGATGCAAGCCAATTGTCTTGTCGAACTCCTCTAACACCGCTTCCAGATTTCCGGCAATATCATAACCGCCATCCCAGATATGACAGGTATCCAGACACACGCCCATTTTCTCTTGCAAGTGTACGCTGTCTAAAATTGCCCGCAGTTCTGAAAAGTTTCTGCCGACTTCACTGCCCTTTCCTGCCATTGTTTCCAGCAAAACGGTCGTGGTCTGCTCCGGAAATAGCACTTCGTTCAGCGTTTCTGCAATCTGTGCAATTCCCACTTCTGCACCCTGTTTCACATGGCTGCCGGGATGAAAATTATAATACTGATTTGGCGTGTATTCCATCCGCTGCAAGTCATCTGCCAGCATATCTTTCCCAAACTGCCGAATGCTGGGGTCAGCGGAACACAAATTCATGGTATACGGTGCGTGTGCAACGAGATGTTGCAGGTCATGTTCTGCTGCATACGCTAAAAATGCAGCAACGTCTTCTTTCTGGATCGGCTTTGCTTTTCCGCCCCGTGGATTTCGTGTAAAGAAAGCAAATGTCGTTGCTCCCAAAGCAACTGCATGTTTTCCCATCTCCAGATAGCCCTTTGAAGAGGGCAAGTGGCATCCAATTCGCAGCATATTTATTCCCCCTGTTCAGTTGTTTGTTCTGTGGTTTCCGGTGTTTCAGATACGGGCTTGTCTGCTGGCGGTTCAGTGTTGTCCAAGTCCGTCATAATCTCTTCCAGCACCTTTTTCGCATACACATAGTATTCCTGCATCACGGCTTCACTCTTGTAACCCTCTGTTGGTTTCCGCAGACTCAAGCATAAATCTCTGTCCAGCCGCCCTTCCGAATAGCCGATTTTCTGTGCAAAATCTGTATACCGCAGATAATACCCATATTCTCGGATGTGAGAATCCTCCGGATACAACTGCTCTAAATTCACCAGCGTATCTTCTGCGGAAATATAGTCATTTGCCTTTGCATCCGTCAGGAGCATGACACCTTCCGGCATCTGCATTTGCGTCGAAAGTTTGGTGGCGTTGGCAGTATAATAGTCCATATCGTCAATTTCATCCGATACGGGAATGCAATAAATGCTAACAGTGACTTTTCCATCTCCGTTTTCATCATCTACGAACTGCTCTAGATAGGTTTGCAGTTCTGCGGATTTCTTTTGCAATTCCTCGTTATCGGTCAAGACCATTAAAACGAAATCCGGCTTGACTTTGGTCAGCTGGTCATATGCCAGATAGCCGAAAAGCAATACCAATACAATGGTAATTCCCAGCCACCATTTATTGTGGTAAAAAAAGTTGGAAATTCGCTTGCCGAGCGGCATTTTTTTCTTTTCGGGATGTTCTTCTGCAATCCGGTCGCTTTCGGTAATCACACCCTGTTTCAGGCGAATGAGTTCAATGCGGTCTTGCTGAATTTTTTTCTCATAGGCTTCCTTTTCTCGTTTTTCCTGCTCTGCAAGCTGTGCCTGCATCGCAGCTTCACGGGCTTCTTCCTGCTGCTGTTCTTTCGCATCAATCTCCCGCATGGTTTCGAGAAAACTTTTGCCTTTTTCTTTTTTCTTCTTTCCAGTAGGAGCAGTGGTTTCCTGCTCTGGCGTTGTTTGTTTCGGGATTTCTTCTGCCATAAAAGACTCCTTTTTTCTTGTAATGATTCATTCTCATCTCATATAAGCACAAAGGGGTGTCCCGTTTTCCGATGACACCCCTTCTGTTTTTCTGCATCTTTCTTTTTTGCAGCTTATGCTTCGGTTGTTTCCTCTGCTTCGTCTGCATCTTCTTCCGATTCCTGTCCATTCTTCGGCAGTGGTCGCATGGTCGGGAACAGCAGAACGTCCCGAATGGAAGCACTGTCGGTCAACAGCATTACCAGACGGTCTAAACCTAAGCCCAGACCACCCGTTGGCGGCAGACCATATTCCAATGCATTTACGAAATCTTCGTCTACTTCCCCAGTCATATCGCCCAGTTCCCGTCTTGCAGCAACCTGTGCTTCAAACCGCTGCTTCTGGTCAATCGGGTCATTCAATTCAGAGAATGCATTGCCCATTTCTCTTGCATAGATGAAGTATTCAAACCGTTCTGTAAATGCCGGTTCGCTTGGCTTCCGCTTTGCCAGCGGTGAATTTTCAACCGGATAATCATAAATAATAGTCGGCTGAATCAGGTTTTCTTCTACGAATGCATCAAAGAATGCAATCAAGACATGACCCTTGGTAGCGTGTTCGCCTTCTTCGACTTCCACGCCCTTTTCCTTGGCACAAGCTCTTGCAGCTTCGTCGCTGTCCCATTCGTAGTAATCGACACCAGCATACTTCTTGACTGCTTCAACCATCGTCAACCGTTCCCACGGTTCGCCCAGTGCGATTTCAACGCCCTGATACAGAATATGGTCACTACCGCAAATGGTCTTTGCCAGTGTCCGGTACATATCTTCGATCAAGTCCATCATACCCTTATAATCGGTATATGCCTGATACATTTCAATGGATGTAAATTCCGGATTGTGGGATGGATCCATGCCCTCGTTCCGGAAAATTCTGCCGACTTCATAAACCCGTTCAAATCCGCCAACAATCAGCTTCTTCAAGTTCAGTTCGGTTTCAATCCGCAGGAACATATCCATATCCAGTGTATTGTGATGGGTCACAAACGGTCTTGCCGCAGCAGCAATCTGCAACGGCAGCAGAACCGGTGTTTCTACTTCTACATAGCCGATGTTGTCCAGATAATTCCGGATTTCCCGCAGAATCTTGCTTCTGATAACAAACGTGTTCTTGACTTCCGGATTAACAATCAAGTCCAGATACCGCTTCCGGTAACGGGTATCCTGATCTTTCAGACCGTGCCACTTTTCCGGCAGCTGCAACAGTGCCTTGGAAAGCAGGGTAATTTCCTGTGCATGAATGGAAATTTCGCCCTTCTTCGTCCGGAATACAAAGCCCTTGACACCGACAATATCACCGATGTCCCACTTCTTAAATTCCTTGAATGCTTCCTTACCGCCGATGTCGTTCATCCGGACATAGACCTGAATCCGGTCAGAACCGTCCCGTACATCAATGAAGTTTGCACGTCCCATATCTCTCCAGCTCATGATTCTGCCGGCGATGGAAACGATTTGTTCCTTGAGCGGTTCTAAGCTTGCCTGAAAAGCTTCTTCGTCACCGTTTGCAGCTTCTTTCAGACGGGCTTCGGTTGCTTCATAGTCTGCCTTGAGGTCTGCTGCGTGTGCAGTGACATCATACTTTGTAATGGTGAATGGGTCGTTGCCAGCTGCCTGTAATTCTGCCAGCTTGTCCATCCGAATCTTCTTTAAAATATTAATATCCTGTTCGGTTTCCGCTGTTGCATTCTGCTGCGGATTCTGCTGTTGTGCCATGTAAGATCCTCCACTTTTAAATTACCGACAACTTACTTGCCGATTTCCAGCACCTCAAAGAGCAATGTGCCAACTGGTGCAAATACCTGAAATGTTTCGCCGACCTTTTTCTTGAGGGCAGCTTTTCCGATCGGAGAGTCGTCCGAAATCTTATGTTCTGCAAAATTTGCTTCGTTGCTGCTGACAATCTGCCAGGTTTCCACTTTTCCGCTCTGGAAGTTTTTCAGCTTGATGGTAGAGCCCAGACCAACTTCATCCAAGGAAATGCTGTCATCGTCTACGACTTCGCAGTTATCCAAGGTATACTGGATTTCCTTGATCTGTGCTTCGAGAATTGCCTGTTCGTTCTTCGCTTCATCATATTCTGCGTTTTCAGAAAGGTCGCCCTGTGCACGAGCTTCTTTCAGTTTCTGTGCCATTTCCGCACGTTTTACGCCAACCAGATAATCCAGTTCTTCTTTCAGTTTGTCATAACCGCTTTTTGAAATCTGTTTCATTGCCATACTGCATGACTCCTTTTATTCCTGATAATGATTCTCATTCCCATTCGCCGATTCCTACGGGAATCTGCGAAAAATACAACCTTTATTATACTGTATTTCCGTTGAATTGTCAAGGGCTGGTGTGGGTGTTTGAAAAAGCATCTGCTTTCGTTCTTGGGAAGACTGTCTGCATCTGATTGCTTGACAAGACATCCGATTTATGCTATATTTTTCATGATTTCCAATCCAATTCTGATGAAAGGAGCGTTCTTCATGCATTTCTTTTCCCACAAAAAGCCCATCCTGCCGCTGCCAGACGGCTGCACACCGGAACAAATCCAAATCGAATCCAGCATTTGCACCGGAGAAACCACCATTGGTTTTTACGATACTGCCGAAAAGAAATTGCGGTATGCAGAACTGGTAAAAACACCAGCAGACATTGCCGCTTTCTATGCACGATATGGGCTCACACCGCCTGACCACTCGTAAGAAAAAGACTGCCGCTTTTCGTTCCCTGCGACAGTCTTTTTCTATTTCGATGTTTTTGTATGTTCAGAACTTATTTCTGTAACGTTCCGCTGGACAGGGCTTTCAGATAAGCATTGATAAAGCCATCCAAATCGCCATCCATAACCGCTTGAATGTTTCCGTTTTCAAAGCTGGTGCGGTGGTCTTTTGCCAGTGTATACGGCATGAATACATAAGACCGAATCTGTGCACCCCATGCAATTTCTTTCTGCACGCCCTTAATGTCGGCGATTTTATCGAGGTGTTCCCGTTCCTTGATTTCCACCAACTTGGACTTCAACATCTTCATTGCATATTCCTTGTTCTGGAACTGGCTTCTCTGTGTCTGGCAGGAAACAACAATGCCCGTTGGCAAGTGCGTCAACCGAACCGCAGAACTGGTCTTGTTGATGTGCTGACCGCCTGCACCGCTGGAACGGAATACATCCATCTTAATATCTTCCGGACGAATGTCTACTTCCATGTTGTCATCAATTTCCGGCATGACTTCTACTGCGGAGAACGAAGTGTGCCGTCTGCCGGAGGCATCGAACGGAGATACCCGAACCAAACGATGCACGCCCGATTCTGACTTCAGGAATCCATAGGCATTTTCACCCTCAATCAAAATGGAAGCACTCTTCAAGCCGGCTTCATCGCCATCCAGATAATCCAGTGTCGTTACCTTGAAATGATGCCGTTCTGCCCAGCGGTTATACATCCGGTAGAGCATTTCTGCCCAGTCCTGTGCTTCTGTCCCGCCTGCTCCGGCGTGGAACGTCAAAATTGCATTGGAGTGGTCATATTCTCCAGTGAGCAGAGATGCCAATTTCATTTCTTCCAGCTTCTTAATAAAAGCGTCGCATTCTGCATTCATATCCGGTGTGCTTTCTGTTTCGCCCTCTTCGATGGAAAGTTCAATCAGCGTAATAATATCTTCCAGTTCCGATTGCATTTTCTTATAGGAATTGATACGGTTTTCCAGTGTCTTGGATTCCTGCAACACTTTCTGAGAATGTTCCAGATCATCCCAGAATCCTTCTTTTGCAATTTCTTCCTGTAATACATTGTAGCGTTCTGTTGCAGCCGCAACGCCCAATACTTCGTACAACTCATCCATATCTTTCTGATAGTCGGACATGGTTACACGCAATTCATCTAATAAAACCATAGTGTCAACCTCTCTTTTCAAATCACTCAAATAAACCGTTTGTGCTTACACATACAATTTTTATTATACTATAAATTCGTTTCAATTGCAATGGTTTTCGGAAAATATTCAGAATTTTCGCTGTTTTTCACAGATTTCACCCCCTGTTTTCCACTGCAAAAAAATTTTTCTGCACAATGGGATTTTTTATAGGGTTGAATTGTTATTAGGGTGAAGTACTTCTGAATCCCACAAAAGGAGATGAACAACATGGACAAATCCACATTTCAACAGAAACTCCAACAATACAAAGACATGGTTTACCGCATTGCCTATACCTATCTCCGCAACACCGCTGATGCAGAAGATGTATCACAAGAAACATTCCTGAAATTCTACCAACTATCCAAGCCCTTCACAGATGCCGGTCTGGAAAAGGCGTGGCTGATTCGAGTGACCCTCAACGCCTGCCACAATCTCCGGAAATCCGTCTGGTACAACCGGAGAGCAGACTACAAAGAAATTCCGGAGCTGTTCTCCGACCCCACCGACAACCTGCTCTATGAAGAAGTGTTTGCACTGCCGGAACGATACCGCATTGTCATCTTGCTCTATTATTACGAGGAATATTCCATTCAAGAGATTGCCGACCTGACTGGCCGTAAAATCTCAACTATTCAAACGCAGCTTGCCCGTGCCAGAAAGAAATTAAAATTGGCACTCACGGAACAAGGGAGGGATTTTTATGAACAAGAATCGTTATCAGCAAATTATGAATCGCATTCAAATGCCGGAACGCTGTGAACAGGCGATTCTAGAACAAATTGCACACAACGCCAGCCCCGTTCCAACTCGCAGAACTTGGAAACGTAACGTGATTGCTGGTGTTGCGATTGCCGCTTGCATAAGCGTCATCGGTATGGTTTCCGTTTCTGCCATTCAGGGCACAAACTGGATTCATCAGCTGTTCCCGAACAGCAGCGATGATGCAGCAACGGCACAATATGCATCGCAACAAGCCGGAAATATTTCTGCTTTTTCTGCCGATCTGGACGATTTGGATGCAGAACTGATTGCTGCCTTTGCAGATGAATCCAACTTATATTACGCCGTTCATCTGACCCCCAAAACAGAGAACCCAGAAAAATATACCGACCGTTTCACCATTTCCCAAACCGGAACATTCTGGTTCAATGGCGAAACAAACACAGAGTTTTTACAAGGCAGTGCTTCGGAAACTCGACCGGACGGAGATGGCTATTTATTTACCAACAAGATTCACCTGGACAGCGGCACATGGGAAAACCACATGACCTATCAGGCAGAAATGCAGGCAATCTTGTATGAGGGCGAACAATACGAAACGCTCAAGCAAAACTTCGGTACGATCGGCACGATTTCCATCACCATCGATTTGCAGAACAAACCACAGACCAGTGTTTACACTGCTTCCGGAACGTGGAACAATGCAAATGGTTTTCTCAATGTCGAACAAGTTGTCTTACAGCCGCTGACGCTGACCATTGACGGCACAGCAGACAATCAAACCAACTCCGCAAAACAAGTATCTGTCATCTTGAAAGACGGTAGCACTGTTGCTGGAGAATACATGACAAGCGGTTATCGCAATCATGGCATTGTCACTGAAGACCTGACACAGGTAGAACAATTCCTCTATCTGGAAAAGCCCATTGACCCAACCGCAGCCACTGCCATTCAAATGGATGATGTCACCATTCCACTGACTGCCAAAGCAGACAATACCATTCTTGACCCTGCTTCTATGGTAGCGACTATTTCCAATTTCACGACGACAGACATGGATGACTTTACCGTCACACCGCTTGGTGTTCTCAGCGATGGAACAAATCTTGCAATGGTGCTGAATCTTGCTCCGAATCAGCCGGATATGTTGCCGGAAGAAACAATGTTTATCATTGATGTATGCAGCTTGAGCATCGACAACAAGCCTCTTTCTGAATTGCTAAGCTCTGAATCGCTGAACACGGTGTATGCCTATTCCGAACAGCAAGCAGATGGTACTTATACTTTCACCTGCAAAATACAGATGGATGCATTTTTGAACAAGCAAGCAGATGTAGCATTTGCCCTGAAAACGTCTGACGACAGCACGCTTGGCACAGTTGCATTCCACTTGGACAACATCCAGACCATTCCGAGTGTCACTTATACTGCGGATGGCATTTGGAAACACTATGTTGAAATTCAAAAGACTTATCAAGTTTTCCATATTCAGCAAGTCACCTGTTACCCTTCTCATATCAAACTGGCTGGGAAAATGGATAGAGATCTTGTAACACAGCCAGAATCCGTTTCTGTGATTTTAGCAGACGGTACAATCGTATCCGCCGTTGATTTACAGGACGGAAAAGGCGGATTATCTGCCGGATACGGCGTTTCTCACAACTTGGATGGCACAGGATGGTTGGAATTTGACCTTCCCCAGCCGATTGACCCAAACGCCGTTACTTATCTCAAAGTTGACCAAACGATTATCCCATTGACAGCAGTAGAATAACAGCTGTTTTACTTTCTCATCTTTCTCCATTTATTTTTCATTCGCAGCCCTGCAATTTTATTTGTGGGGCTGTGTTTTTTTCGGCTGCAAACGACTTTCGACAGCATTTTCCCCTGCTCTGTGCTATAATCAAAAGACAGGCGGTGATTGCAATGCAAGTCATTTATGTCGACGTTTTGCTCTTCTTCAACTTCTGTGTCAACTATTTTCTTCTGCGAGGAACGGCATTTCTCACGCACACGCCTTGCCGGATTCCACGCTGCCTGCTCAGTGCTCTGCTGGGCAGTTTCTCTGCACTGGTCATCCTCCTACCGCCCCTGCCCTTGGCAGTCAACCTATTGATTCGGCTGGGAACAGCTGCCGGTATGAACGGGGTGCTTTGTTTCGGACTTTCTCGCCGAACCATGCTGCGGCAAACCATTTGGTTTTTCTGTTGCAGTATGCTCTTTGCAGGCTTCCTGATGTTTCTTCAGCAGAGCACCAACAGCCGCCGGATTTTTCTGGGCAATCAATGCTTTTACTTGCAGCTTTCTCTTCCGGTTTGCATTTTCTGCACGCTATTGGCATATGGAGTTCTGCGACTCTGGCATGCTGTCCGGATGCGATGCCGACACACCGATGTTCCCTATCGGGTCTATATTCGCATCGGCTCAGAAACTCGGATACAAACGGGGTTAGCAGACACCGGAAACAACTTGGTTGACCCATACAGCGGCTTGCCCATCATTGTTTGCAGCCGACAGGCATTTTCTGACCTGCTGCCGCAATGCCAGAAAAAACAGCGGCACTACCACTATGTTCCCTATGGGACAGTATCCGGCACAAGTTTGATGCCAGTTTTTCAGGCGGATGAAGTGCTGCTGCAAAACGAAACAACGGGAGCAAGACAGCAGGTTGCTGCACGCATTGGGTTGGCAGATGCACAGGAGCAGGCAATTTTTCACCCCAACCTCCTGCAAACGATTTAACGGTCTATGTGCGTAGAAAGGAGTTTGCCTTATGAAATCTTTGCTGCAATTTTTGCGGCAGCTGCAATTCTGGCTTTGTTCGGGACAGATGCACTACATTCACGGAGCGGATACGTTACCGCCGCCGCTCTCTGCTCCGGAGGAACGGGCGATGCTGGAGGCACTGGCGAACGGCAACACGGATGCCCGAGAACAGCTCATTGTCCACAATCTCCGGTTGGTGGTCTACATTGCAAAGAAATTTGAATCCACTGGCATTGGTCTGGAAGACCTGATTTCCATTGGTACGATCGGGCTGATTAAAGCGGTGAACACCTTCTGCCCCACGAAGAAAATCAAACTTGCAACCTATGCTTCCCGGTGCATTGAAAATGAAATTCTGATGTTCCTGCGAAAGGCAACGCAATACCGAGGAGAAGTTTCCATTGATGAACCCTTGAACATTGACTGGGACGGAAACGAACTGCTGCTCTCGGATATTCTGGGAACAGATGCCGATGTGGTCAGCCGGAACATTGAACAGGAATCGGAACGGGAACTGCTCCGCTCAGCAGTTTCAGAACTGGGTACACGGGAACGGGAAATCATGGAGTTACGGTTCGGGCTGGTGGATGGAAAAGAAAAGACACAGAAAGAAGTCGCTCAGGCAATTGGAATTTCGCAATCTTATATCTCCCGTCTGGAAAAGAAAATTATCCGAAAACTCAGAGGCACATTACAACAATTCAACCAATAACCAAAAAAACCGCTGCACATCGTTTTGATGTACAGCGGTCGTTTTTATGTGTTTTATTTTATTTCCTTTTTAAAGAAGGGAAACCAGTGATGCATCTCATCATTGCTGCATCAGACAGTGTTACCGGATTCGTCAAATCCTTGTTTAGTTTGCTGAATCTGGTGTGCCAGGACCCAAATCTGTTACGAGGAACAGCACGAATCTCATCAGCTTTGTAGCATCCTTATCATCTACAGCACCGGATGTTTCGGTTACATCTGCATTAATCATTGCTGCATCAGACAGTGTTACCTGACCAGCCAGATACTTGTTCAGCTTAATGGTATCACGCAGGTCTACGACACCATCCAAGTTGACATCGCCATAGTATGGCTTGAATGCCTTGGTGGTAGTGGTTGTAGTTGTGGTGGTTGCCTGTGTTGTAGTTGTAGTTGCCTTAGTAGTTGTTGTGGTGGTAGTAGTGGTTGTAGTAGTGGTTGTAGTCGTAGTTGCAGTTGTGTCTGCCGGATTTACAGTTACTGTAACGGTATCCTTCTGACCCTTCGGTGTTTCAACATTGATGACAACTGTTCCTGCACCAACACCGGTAACATTACCATCCTTGTCAACCGTTGCAATGGTCGGATCTTCAGAAGTAAAGGTGCATCCGTCAACATTTGTAGAAATCTTCTTGGTTTCGCCAACCTTCATTGTAATGTTCTTCGGGCTAACGCTCAGATCCTTTTCAAACAGATCAGCCTTTGCAGTGTTCTTTCTGTTGTCCGTATCGTAGTAAGCAGAAACGCTCTTGAGGTTGACAGAAGTAACTTCCTTGCCATCGTTGTTATCTGCATAATACAGAGCCAATGAGAAGTGGTCGCCTTCCTTTTCGGTGCTAACCTTGTTCAAGAGGGACATAATTGTACCATCTTCGCCAAGGGTAACATTTGCAACGTCCGCCGGCATAATCCACATATAAGTGTATTCATGATTCTTATCATCGGATTTTACCAATGCGATAGAACCAGCCTGATACCAATAATCGCTTGCCTTGTCAACAACAGTAGTACCATTGCCTAATACGAGCTGTCTTGCATCGACCTTGCTGTCCAGTGTAAATTCAATTGCATAAACATCGGCAGTCGTTTCATAAGTCATACCGAGGTCAGAATACAGGATTTCCAACGGGTCATCACCGGTCTTCAGTTCCTTGTTAATGGTGAGTTCCTTTGTCTGGCTCTTATACGGGAAGGTCAATTCTTCAGTATAAGTCAGCATTGCACTGTCGATATCCAGAGATTCCAGCGGAGTGTATTCTTCTGCTTCGATTTCGCCGTACCACAGCTGGAACGAAATGGTCTTGCCAGAAGCAGCATCTGCATACTGTTTCACATCTTCCGGAACGTCCCAAGTTACCTGTACATAGTCGCCAAAGCTCTGTTCTTTCAGGTCTTTTCCGTTCTGAATCTGTACCAAACCATTTTCTGTATCTGGAGAACCAACCTTGTAACCAACGTTTTCGAGGTTCTTTGCAACATCGTCATAGCTGTCTGCACCGATATCATTATACCAGTAACCAGCATTTCCATCTTTCTTGAAACCTGCCAGAGAATCATCGGTTACGTTGCCGGCTTCATCTCTACCAATCTTTGCCTTTGCCTTTTCGGTATCTGCCGGAGTGCCTGCTTCAACATTCAGACCGCCGCCGTACATAATCCGAGTTACATTCTGGTTATCCTTTGCACGCATTACAACGGTCAAAGCTTCCGGTGTAATCTTTGTGGTTTCATCGCCAGAACCAATTCCGAAATCATCATAAGAGAACTTATGACTGTTCAGCGGGTCGCCGTTCTTCCGAATGGTTGCTTCGGAATTTTCCTCGCCATACTTGTCAGAATAACCATCTTCGCTGTAGTCCGCACCCTTCGGGCTTGGCGTCAAGGTGATGGTATCTGTTCCATATTCTTTCTGTGCCAGTGCCTTCAGGTCTTCAGCATTCAGCTTCTTGGTAATGGTGGATTTTACAGTTGCTGTACCATCCTTATTATCAACGAACGAATAGTTACCGCTCTGTTCATTCTTACTGCTATAGAAGCCGCCTTCACCGGTGTTCGGGAACTGTGCTTCCTTGTCCGGATTGTCTGGGTTCGGATTATCCGGATCAACTGGCTTTGTGCCGTTGCTGGTGTCAGAAGTGCCGTTTACCGTAATGGAGGTCAAGGTAACCGGAATCTTAGTTTCACCGTTTGCTGCATAACAATTCTGGAATTCGAGGTGACGGTCAGAATGGTACTTTTCATCGATGCAGTAGCCAATGTTCTGTCCCTTCAAATCCAAATCCTTGACATTGACAACAACGGAGAATTCCGATGCATACGGCGTGCATTCCTTACTCAAATCTGTCCACCATGGAGCAGCATCCAAGTTAATGCCGAAATAATACGAGAAGTTTGTAACTTCTTCGTCAGCCTTGAAGTTAAACTGCAAAGTTGTAAATGTTGTGTGGTTTTCACCAGAACCGAAAATATCGGACAGCAGACCAGTATAGGTGCATGCATCCTTGTTGGTCGGGGTATCTGGATTTTTCGGATCAGAGATCGCAACTTCCAGTGTCTTGTTAACAGAAACTTCGTTTCCAGCAGCCCAAACGATCGGGGTTGCAGCCATTGAAGTTCCGAGCATTGCCACACTCATCACAGCAGCAATTGCACGCTTTTTCCATACAGTATGTACCATTATTGATATCATCCTTTCTCTACTCTTTTTTGCTTCTCATTGAATCATAACAGGTTTATGCCTATGTTATAAACGTTTCATTTCGAACTGTTCTTATTATAACACGATATTCCGCTCTGATTGTGGATTTTTTATTAACATTGGAGGAGAACGGGGCATTTCAGCGTAGAAATTTCTATTCTGTTTTTTGTGCAATCTGCACAAATTTCGAACAAATTATTGAAAGATGTAGAAAAACGCATACAAGTTTCAGCACAGAATCCACAAAACCGGACAACAACTGCTGCCCGGTTTTGTTTCATTTTCTAGTCGTTGTGGTTGTTTCAGTTGTATGAACAGTCACACGCTCCGGTGTTGTAACGGTTGTGGTCACAACGGGCGTATCGACTTTCACGCCTTTCACATAGACTTTGTTGGTGTAGTCCCCGACTGCCCAGACCCGATCCCATTTTTCACAAGAAATGGTCGGTGTATAACTGAACGAAACCGATTCGCCTTCCATCTGCGGTGCACCCAGCAGATTGACGGTTACCGTCAAATCCGCAGCAGACAGATGTTCAATCTGGTTCTTTGGTCCAATCATTTTTACCGTGAGCTGACTGGTGTCTACGGTCATATTATATGTGGTTGGTGCGTTCATAATGCTGATGTCTGTCACAACAAATTCTTTTTCTACCAAATTCGAAGCATCCAACGCCAGATTTACAGAAGTAACGCCCGAAAGATTCTCATAGTTCTCCGGAATTTCCAGTGGAAAGTCCTTAGAATAGCCAATTCCAATATCCGAAAGTGAAATCTGTCCAATGCTGAACGCTGTTTCCGCATCCAAATTGGCATCAGAAGTTGCCAGCGTAATATGGTCTTCCGACTGTTTCAGCAAACTCCGCAGGTATGCTTCATCAAAGTTTGTCGGCACATTTCGCAGCTGGTATGTAATATCCAAGGTCTGTGTATACTGCACCGGAATTTCTACCGCATAATTTGAAAGTGTATATTCCAAATAGGTGCTTTCTACTGGTGTATCGTTTTCATCTCGGAATTCCAGCTGGTCGGTCGTCAAAATCGTTGTTGCGGAAAGTTCCCGTTCTTTCGGAATCACCGCTGCTGCATAGCTGATTCGATTCATAATGGTTTCCGGCCCTGTCACTTCCACTTCGTTCGGTGTCACCTTGACATCTTCTGTATTGATGACACAGGTGCTGGAACTGGTGATTTTTCCGATGTCGCCTTGAATCGGATACTTTTTCGTGACCATCTTATCAAACCGCACATTGACGGATTTCGGAGAAATGGACTTCACAGTGAATTGTGTGCCGTCTTTGCTGGAAACGCTGATGTCCAATGTTTTCACGCCCGAAGAAGTGACATTTTCTACGACTGGCGTTGCAATCATATCATTGGCATCTAAGTTTCCGACTTGTGAACGGTTGCCCTCGATTTGCACGGTAACTTCTTTCACGCTGTAATCAATCACACTGTATCCATTGAGTTCCGCTGCCGTTCCCGCAATATCCACCGTCAAGGGAATGTGGGAGATGGTACGGGGTGTGGTCGGATACAAGTTGATGGAAATCGCAAACCAAAGAAAAATTGCCGTGATAATCGAAAAAATCATCGTTCCCATACGGGTATTGAACAGATAGGAAAATAAGCGAAACCGTTTTTTTTCTGGATTCTTTGCTGTCTTCATGGCTGCTCCTTCTCCTTTTTCGATTTAATAAACGGAATTTTCCGAGCAGCTTTCCGAATGGCAGAATCCGTATCCGTCTGAATCAGGCGGTCTGTCAGCAATTGTTTCAGCTGTTCCCGTGTAAATCCGCTTTTCAGCAGCCCATTTTCTGCAACAGAAATTGAACCGGTTTCCTCCGATACCACGATGACAATCGCATCTGAATTTTCACTCATGCCGATGGCTGCCCGATGGCGAGAACCCAACTTTTTATTGACAAGTTCTTCTTTCTGCGGCTTCGGCAGGAAGCAGGCAGCTGCTAGAATCATGCCATCTCGCATAATAACTGCCCCGTCATGCAGCGGCGTTTTCGGGTAAAAAATATTCCCGAATAATTCCTTGCTGGGCGTTGCATTCAAAATTGTTCCGTTGTCAATCTGTTCGCCTAGACGTGTCTGCCGTTCGACAACAATCAATGCACCGGTGGAAGTTGCAGACAGTTCCACGCAGGCATCGCAAACCGCTTCAATTGCCGTCCCCCAGACGGCTGCATCTCCCGTGGGCATAGAGAGTCCCAAGGACAGCCCCCACTTACTATTCCCCACCTTTTCCAATGCTCGCCGCAGTTCCGGCTGGAACATAATCATCAGGGCAATCACGCCGATACTGAACGCCTGCTCCATCAGGTAGGAAACGACTTTCATCTGTAAAAACTTTGCAATGATGTACGCAATAAATAATAGCACAATCCCTTTCATCAACTGTCCGGCACGGGTTTCCCGTACCAATTTAATCACCCAGTAGACCAAATAGGAAAGCACCAAAATATCAAATACATCCACCAATTCTGTGGTTTTCAGGATACTGAACAAACTGTTGATTGCATCCCGACACCACGTCATCAACTCTGTCCATCTCACTGGTTTGTTGTCACACCCTTCTTCATTCTGCAAGCCTTGCAGAATCCTCCAATTTCCGCCAACAATAACCAAATTTTCGTTTCCATTTGGTTAGTTTCGGATTCTTTTTTCTCTTTTTTCTATTTCTATTGTAACAAGCTTCCGCCAGAATTGCAAGGGATTTCACAAAATTTTCATGGAAATTCCCGTCCGCACGTTTCTGCAATCTCCGCATAAAATAGTAGTATCCGAAAAGAAGAAAGGGGGAGAGAATGATGTTGGAATGTCAAGTCGGCATGCAGTCCGATACCCAAGCCCGAAAGGCACAAGCCATTTTGCAGCGATACGGCTATTCCTGCCGGATTCAGCGGCAAGTACACGCCACACCGGAGGGATGCAGCTATTTATTGCAGACAAAAGGGGCTTGTAAACCCATTGCAGACCTGCTGAAGGAAAACGACATTCCCTTTTTATCTCTGCGGAATGTGCGTGATGCACAGTGATTAATTTTGACAACGCTGCAACGACCTTTCCAAAGCCACGCTCTGTTCGGCAGGCAATGGAAATGGCGATGCTGAAATACGGCGGAAACGCTGGTCGAGGCGGTCATCAGCTCACGGAACGCACATCAGAACAGGTTTTTGCTGCAAGAGAAGAAGCTACTGCCTTTTTCGGCGGAAAGCCGGAAAATACAATTTTTTGTCTGAACTGTACGCACGCTTTAAACCTCGCCATTCAGGGCATCGTACAGCCCAACGACCATGTGATTATCAGCAATCTGGAACACAATGCCGTATTGCGTCCAGTGGCAGCAATGGTACGAGAACGAGGGGTACAGTGCAGTATTGCTCCGGTTTCAGTCGATGACAAGGAAACCATTGCTGCATTTCGGGCACGCATTCGCCCCAATACCAGAGCCATCATTTGCACGCTTGCCAGCAATGTCACAGGACAGATTCTTCCCTATCGGGAACTGGCTGCCCTCTGTAACGAGCATGATATTTGCATGATTGCCGATGGTGCACAGGCTTGCGGAACGCTGCCGGTACAGATGTCGGATGGAATCAATATCCTCTGCACCGCCGGACACAAGGGACTATATGGTGCAACCGGAACAGGCTTGCTGATTACTGACACCAAATTTCCCATTAAACCATTGTTATATGGCGGAACGGGCAGCCTTTCTGCAAAACTGGAAATGCCGGATTTTCTGCCTGACCGTCTGGAATGCGGAACGCTGAATATTGCTGGAATTCTGTCTTTGCGGGCAGGAATTGCCTTCGTCAAAAAAACCGGAACAGCTACAATTTTCCAGCATGAAACGACCTGCTGCAACAAGTTATTATCCATGCTGCAAACCATGCCGCAGGTGACTGTTTATCGACAGCCGGGGGCTGCTTATGCACCCATTGTTTCATTTAATATACAAAATTTATCTTCTGAAGAAACAGCAGAATTACTCGACCAAAAGGGCTTTTGTCTACGGGCTGGGCTGCACTGTGCACCGCTGGCACATCGTGCAATTGGGACGATAGACGGCGGAACAGTGCGGTTTGCACCCTCTATTTTTAATACACTACCGGAGGTTGTCGCTCTGGGCAATGCTATTCGGAATTTGTGAAAATCTAGGGAAAGATGCAGGGGGAACGCTTCTCTGCATCTTTTTATAACCACAAGGACATACCACACAAAAACAAACTATGACTTTTTTACTTGACCGAACCCCCTTTTTCGTGCTATACTGATTTTATCTATGATAGAAAGGACGGAGTTTTCATGACTTCTTCACCAGATACTTCCGGGATTCTCGTTTGTGCCGGAAATGCCACCCGTATGCAAGGACAAAATAAAATACTCCTGCCGCTCGGACAAACCAACGTCATTGGCATGTCCATGCTAGCAATGGAACACTGCGACCGCATTGCAGAATTTATTGTGGTTGCTCGCCCCAGTGACCACGATGCCATTCAAAAAACCATTGCAGACTTACAGCTGAAAAAATGCTCTGCAATCGTTCCCGGCGGTGCAACTCGACAGGAAAGTGTCCTGAACGGTGTTCGGGCTGCCTCAAAAGAAACAAAACTGTTCGCCATTCACGACGGTGCAAGACCGCTTGTAAAGCCGGAACACATTGCCGCTGTCATTCATGATGCGGAAGTGTTCGGCGGTGCAACGCTTGGCGTTCCGGTAAAAGATACCATTAAAGTCGTCAATGATGGGCTGATTGTCGATACGCCCTATCGTCCAAACCTCTATAGTACGCAGACACCGCAGGTTTTCCAGAAGCGAATCTACTTTGAAGCTGTAGATTTTGCACTGGAACATCACCTTGATTTTACAGATGACTGCCAACTTGCAGAAGCCATTAACTGCAAGGTTTACATGACCATTGGCGACTATACCAACCTGAAAATCACCACGCCCGAAGATATTTTCATTGCTCGGATGCTGCTGGAAAAACGAATGGAGGAATCAACATGCACAAAATAAGAATTGGTCACGGATATGATGTACACCGCTTAGTCGAAAATCGAAAGCTGATTTTAGGTGGCGTGGAAATCCCCTTTGAACGGGGACTGCTCGGACATTCTGATGCAGATGTCCTGCTGCATGCCATTTCTGATGCACTGCTGGGAGCGGTTGCACTGGGCGACATCGGCAAACATTTTCCGGATACCGACCCTCGCTATGCTGGAGCAGACAGCATGCTGCTTTTAAAAGAAGTCGTTCAATTGGTTCGAAACGAGGGCTATCAGGTCGGCAATCTGGATGCAACAATTTTATGCCAGCGTCCGAAGTTAGCCGGATTCATTTCTGCGATGCGGGAAAACATTGCTGCCTGCTGTGAGATTCCCGTTTCAGATGTCAGCGTCAAGGCTACAACAGAGGAAAAATTAGGCTTTACTGGCTCGGGAGAGGGCATTGCCGTTCATGCAGTGGCATTGCTGGAACGCATCGACTAAATCAAAGCGATAAAACACAAAACCGCCGCAGGAAATCATCCATTCTGCGGCGGTTTTGTGTTTTGATATAAGTTCCAGAACGGAACAAACACCATGATTTTACTTATACTTTCGATTCAGGAATGCAACAACACCGGCAGCCGTCAAAGTCAAGCCGATTGCAACCGCTGGAGCAGTCGCCGTGTCACCTGTTTTTGGTGTGCTACTTGTTGATTTCTGTACGGCAGCAGTCGGGCGTGCCGAATCATTCGGCTTTTTGGAATCGTCATCAAATTCAAAGGTCGGAATCTTGTCAACCTGCTGGATTCCATCCTGAGAAATTGCATAGAATACCAGATTTCCATCTGTCATTTCTACAACGACATACATGGTTGGATTGACCCCTGCATCAGTTGCACAATAAAGAACATAGTAGTCACTTGTATTCTCCAAGGTTTTGTAGAATGTTGTGAACTGCACATAAAATTCATCATAAAACGGATTGTCCGAGCAAACCAATGCATCATTGTGATCAAAATCGTCATAGTAGGTCACGTAGAAAATATCTTTTGTTCCATCCGTCTTTACATAATAAACGACTTGATAAGTATAGCCCTCTTCGTCAACATAGTATGTATGATACGTGCCGATCCATGTTCCATCCTCCAGCTGAAGAATGTTATCGCTCGAATAGTCCGGAAGCATCTCTACATTTTCTTCATCCGGAAGCAAGTCAGGATTAGAGCCGGACTGAATCTCATCGATCAAATTATCGATCTGCTTTTGCAGTTCTTCCATAATTTTTGAAGTTTCTTCTGCGGAATACGTGGTCGTCGTCGTAACAGAAGCAGATTCTGTTCCAGTTACTGCTACTGTTGTTTCAACACCATCTGCATCACTTTTTACCGCAGTCGTCGTGGAGGTGGGTTCTTCGGATTGTACAATTGTCGTGGTGATTGCTGTTTCTTCTGTTACCGTAGTTTCGTTGACTTCCATTTTTGCTTCATCCACAGCAGTGGTTTCTGTTCTTGTTTCTGCAATTTCCGAAACGGCTGTTTCTGCTTCGGCTTCCGTTGTAACGACTGTTTCCACTGTTGGTTCTGTTGCAGCAGTGTCTTCTGCTCCAACGGTCAAACCTGTTGTACCCAGCATGCTCAAAGCTGCCAGAATCGCCAACATTTTCTTAGTATTCATTCTGAATCCCTCCTGTTTTCATATTCAGATGTAAAAAAAGTCATTTTATCATTAGCCACAACTATTTTTTCATCTGTCTAATTTTATTATAGCACGTTTTGTTAAAAAAATCAACTGTTTTTTCTTTTTTAAAAATTTCCTGTAAATTGAAAAGGGCAGTCGGCTTTTCTCTGCATCTCTGATGCTGCTGCCCTAAAAAAACAACTCTGCGGCTCTAAAAACCTTACTTTCTGAAATGCATTTTTGTTCATTTTTTATAGAATTTCATTAGATTTGTCATTTTCTTCGTACAGCCGTCTTGACAGGTATTTTAAAAAATGTTAAACTGTTTTTGTAAAGTAATTTCTAAAATTTCTGTTTCAAAGGAGAATTGCCATGCAATGGAGTCCTGTTTCCAAGGCGGAACTGCCTGCCTACCTGAAAAAAGCAGCTGCCCTGCTCGCTGTTGCAACTGTACTCGGCGGATGCAGCGGACAGCCGTCTAATTCTGAACCAACACAGACAGCACTTGCTGGAGAAGTCGAAACAACTGCTCCGACAACAACAACGACCACTTCAACCACATCAGAACTGCTGCAATTGGCTGGGGAAATTGACGTTTCTGAATCGGATGCGGTGACAAGTTCGGATTCCTGATATTTTAGGAATGCTTTATGAAAAAAGAAAGAAAGGATGTTGCATTATGCAATGGAAACCGATGAAGGAGTATAAAGCTCCTGCCTATCTGGCAAAAGCAGCAACGCTGCTTGCTGCAACGACACTCTTAAACGGATGCGGAAACTTACCCGTCACACCAGTTGACCCACCGCAACTCGGCACAACCACCACGACTGCACAGACCACAACGCAACAAACCACAACCGCAATGAGCGGAGCGGCATCAATTCCACAGGAAACAACGATTTCCACACCGCCTGTTACAACCACCACAACGGAAGCCATGTTTGAAGGGGCTCTCACAACACCGCAACCTACGACATTAGCCGGAGACATTATCATACCACAGGAAACGACAACCATACTGGAAGGAACTTTCCCTGTATCACAATCCACTACAACTACGACAACTGAACCAATGCTTGCAGGGGCTCTCACGACACCACAACCCACTACAACCATGACAACAGAACCCATGTTTGAAGGGGCTCTTACCACACCACAACCGACTACAACCACCACAACTGCTGCCCCAGAACAGCCATAAGGGAGGCGTTTTCTTGCACGTTACACTCCACCTCACTGACCAATGCAATCTAGATTGCAGCTACTGCGTTCACGAAAAACGAAACTGTGTCATGTCCGAAACCGTCTTAAATGCTGCCTGCGACTATATCTTTCAGAGCGGAACAACTGCTGGCATCTGTTTTTTCGGCGGAGAACCTCTGCTGGAAAAAGATTTGCTCCAAAAGGCAGTTACTCGCTGTCAACAGCACGCCACAGAAACTGGTATCCCGTTTCAATGCAAGATGACCACCAACGGCACGCTATTGGACAAGGACTTCATCCAGTATGCAAAATCCATCGGCATGCACATTGGTTTATCGTTTGACGGCACGGGACAAGACCGCTGTCGGCGGTATCGGGACGGCAGCGGAACATTCTCCGACTTGGAACGCAATGCAAAATTGCTGCTGGAACAACTCCCGAACAGTTATGCGATGATGACGATTGCTCCGGAGGCAGTCGACACCTACACCGACTCGGTTAAATATCTGTATCGGCTCGGCTTTCGCAACATGAATGCAACCCTCGCATATGGAAAACGGGTACACTGGACAGATGCCCATCTGGAACAGCTCCAGGCAGAGTTACAGAAAACGGCAGACTTCTACGAACAGCAATTCCTACAGGGAACACCATTCTACTTCGGAACATTTGACGGGAAAATTCAGGACAGCATTCGGGGACACTGCTCCGGTGAACGCTGCCATTTAGGGCTTCGGCAGATGCCTGTTACACCGGACGGCTCACTGTATCCCTGCACGCAATTCATCAATGACCCGACATATTTGCTGGGCGATGTTTTTCACGGGCTGAACAAGGAAAAAGTTCGGAAGTTGATTCATCGGGAAGCAACGCCGAACCGCTGTCAGGAATGTGCCTTGAAAAACCGCTGCACGAACGCTTGCGGCTGTATGAATCGGCTGGAAACTGGCGATGAAAATCAGGTTTCCCCACTGCAATGCACCTATGAACGGATGCTGATTGCAACGTGTGACGCTGTTGCAAATCGCATGATGGAACAAAAACCAGAAGCATTTCTTAAAAAATTTGCATAATTACAGAACAAAACCGCTACAGAATGATTCTGTAGCGGCTTCTTTTTTCCGATTCAAATAAAAATTTTACTTATACTTTCTGGTCAAGAAAGCAGCTACACCTGCTGCGGTCAAAGTCAAACCAATTGCAACAGCCGGAGCAGTGGTTGCATCTCCTGTCTTTGGTGTGCTATCTGTTGATTTCTGTACAGCTGCCGCCGGTACAACAGAATCATCCGACTTTCCGTCATCAAAACCTGGAATACTATCAACCTGCTGAATGCCATCTTCAGAAACTGCATAGATTACAATGCTTCCATCTTCCATTTCCACAGCAACGTACATAACCGGATGTACATCATCTGGTGTTTTGCAAGCAACGACATAATAATCCTTTGCACCATTCAATGTCTGGTAGAAGGTGGTAAATGTTACATAAAACTCATCGAAGAATGGATTGCTGGTCGTACCAAGGAAATTACCTTCTTCATCGAAGTCATCACTATAAGCTGCATACAGGATATCCTTTGTTCCATCTGTCTTTACATAATAAACAACCTGATAAATATTCCCATCTGCATCCACATAATAAGTGTGATACGTTCCAATCCAAGTGCCATCTTCAAGCTGGAGAATATTGTCACTTCCAAAGTCTTCAATCATTTCTGCACCTTCTGGAATCAAATCCGGATTCGAGCCAGATTGTAATTCGTCAAGCAACTCACCAATCTGCTTTTGCAGCTCTTCCATAATTTTCGCTGTTTCTTCTGCGGATTCCGTTGTTGTAGTAGTTGCTGTTTCCTCTGTTACAGTGGTTTCTGTTGTCGTTTCCAAACCAGCTGCTTCACTTGTTACAGCACCTGTAGTGGTTGAGACAACCTCTGTCTGTGTTTCATCCGGTGTTGTTTCTTCTGTTACAGTTGTTATAACATCAGAAGAATCCCCACTTATTGCAATTGTTTCTGTTTCCGTTGTTTCTTCTGTACCAACTTGTGCCAGATCTGTAACAGCTTCTGTCGTTACAGCAGCTTCCTCCGTTACAACAACGGTTGTAGAAACGGAGGTTTCGTCCTCTGCAAATGCAGTTACACTTAACGTTGTCAGCATGCTAACCGCTGCTAACATTGCAAACATCTTCTTCATTCTAAACTCCTCCAATTTCATAATTTAGACAAAAATTCAAACAAACGCATAATAGCATGCTTGTTTCTTATCTAATTGTGTTTATTATAGCATGTCTTTTCCAAAATGTCAATGTTTTTTCTTTTATTCATCTTTAAAAAATAGAAATTTGTTGATTTCTTATGTTTTTTAGAAATATTATCCATTTTTATTGAGCAAAAAAGCAGAAACTGCACGTTGTCAGTCCCTGCTTTTTTCATACTATTCGTTTCCGCCATCTTGGTGCAGCCGATAGGATAACGCCATCAAACTATCTCCCAGATGAACATTTTCAACTTGGATCGTGTTTCGGTCAACTTCTAAATCGCAGTGACTGAAATTCCAAAATCCATGAACGCCCAGATGCACCAAATCATCCGCAACCGCCTGTGCAGCGTGTTCCGGAATACAAAGTACCGCTGCTGCTGGATGCACCTGCTCGCAAAAATCAGAAAGCTGCGTCATATGCTGCACTGTCAATCCGCCCAGCACCTGCCCGCAAACCGTTGGCACAATATCAAAAATGCCTGTCAGATAGAATCCATATGCTGGAAAATCAATATTGACGGCAATCACGCTGCCCAAATGACCGGCTCCAATTAAAACCGCCGGCATACACTGTTCCAGCCCGATGATTCTGCCCAATTGTGTCCGTAAGTCTGATACATGATAGCCATAGCCCTGATGTCCGAATCCGCCAAAACAATTTAAATCCTGACGAATTTGTGATGCAGTCGAGCCGAGCTGTGTTGCCAGTGCCTGCGAGGAAGTGCGTTCAACACCTGCTCGCTCCAGTTCCGAAAGATAGCGATAATAGCGTGGCAGTCTCCGAACAACAGAGTCAGAAACCGGTTCTTTCAGCATCATTGGATTGCACTCCTATTCTTTTTATACTGCTGTTAATTTACTGCATCGCTGCGTCCAAACGTTCCCGAATGGCTTCCAAAAATTCCTTGGAGTTTACCTTCTTCTTGTTTTCCAGCTTGGAAATCAAGTACAGGTCGCCTGTCATGACACCGTCTTCGATGGTCTGAATGGTTGCAGCTTCCAGCTTGTCAGCAAACTGCATCAGTTCCGGCAGGTTGTCCAGTTCGCCCCGCTTCCGCAGTGCACCTGTCCATGCAAAGATGGTTGCAACGGAGTTGGTTGAAGTTTCCTCACCCTTCAGATACTTGTAATAGTGCCGCTGAACCGTACCGTGTGCAGCTTCGTATTCGTAAATACCAGTCGGAGAAACCAGAACAGACGTCATCATTGCCAGGCTACCGTAAGCAGTGGAAACCATATCGGACATGACATCGCCGTCATAGTTCTTGCAAGCCCAGATATAACCGCCGTGCGAACGAATCACTCTTGCAACAGCATCATCAATCAGGGTATAGAAGTATTCAATGCCTGCTTCTGCAAACTTTTCCTTGTATTCTGCATCAAAGATTTCCTGGAAAATATCCTTGAATGTATGGTCATACTGCTTGGAAATGGTGTCCTTGGTTGCAAACCAAACATCCTGCTTCAAATCCAAACCATAGTTGAAGCAAGCCCGTGCAAAACCAGCGATGGAATTATTCTTGTTGTGCAGACCCTGAACAATGCCGTCGGTATCCTTGAAATCAAAAATCAGCTGACGGGTTTCTTCGCCTTCTGCATTGGTAACAACCAATTCTGCCTTAGAACCCTGCTTTACTTTCATTTCGGTGTTCTTATAAACATCGCCGTAAGCGTGACGAGCAATTGTAATCGGCTTTGTCCAAGTCGGAATATACGGTTCAATGCCCTTTACCAGAATCGGGGTGCGGAATACCGTACCGTCCAGAATTGCACGAATCGTACCGTTCGGGCTCTTCCACATCTGGGAAAGATGATATTCCGGCATTCTTGCAGCATTCGGGGTGATGGTTGCACACTTTACAGCAACGCCATACTTTAAGGTTGCGTTTGCACTGTCAATGGTAACCTGATCCTTTGTCTTTTCCCGATAGTCCAGACCCAAATCATAATATTCGGTCTTGAGGTCTACATACGGTGTCAGCAGGATGTCTTTGATCCACTGCCACAGAATTCGGGTCATTTCGTCGCCGTCCATTTCTACCAGCGGCGTTGTCATTTGAATCTTTGCCATTGTTTTTCCTCCTCAGATTTTCTCATTGTTGACGCTGCAACAATTTTTTCAAAGCGGTTCTGTCGGCATGGTTGTCCTTGCCAACACGCTTTTTTCTACAAAACGTCTGTCGATTTCTTGCCTGTCGTTCTGTGATGTCCGTTTAGAGCAGTTCCTGAATCGCAATAAATCCGATGCCCATCAGCAACCCTGCCAGTATGATGCAACCTTCCAGCAAATGTGTATGCGGCTTTCTTGTGATTTTTCGAGCCAGTATATATAAGATACCAGTAATAAGAATTAGGATTCCCAAAAATCCCATCATCCAAACGGGATTCTCTCGAAAAATCCGGAAAAACTCCAGCAGTGATTTGGTTCTCCTCTTTATACCATATTCGATAATCGGAATGCCAATCAAAAGAGAACTCCCGATTACACCGATGGCAATCAGCCGTTTGTTCCAGCGTTGCGGTTTCGATGCAGATTCAATCTGTCCATCAATTCTATTTTCTGTATCTTGTGCCATTTATGCAAACACCACCCACCGCAATACACCTAAAATTAACAGGTGCAGCGGATAGAACACATAGAAAAACCACTTGTGAAACGGTTTCTTGCTGCCGCTCTTTCCGTTGTATCCAAACTGAATGAGTGGAAACACCAGAAAAATTCCGACTTGAAAGAATGCCAGCCACCAAGGTGTCGTTGCCAGCATATTTCCGCAGCAGAACAGCGTCAGAATACAAAATGCTGTCCACTTTTTCCGTGGATCATTCCGGTAACAGAAAAAGAATAATGCATAGAGAATATCAAAAATTGCCCAATCTCCGAACAGGGACAGGATACAAAGCCCGATGATGCCCAACACCTTGACCGGTTGCGGACACCTGCCTTTATCCCATAGCCAGATGGCAAGCAGACTCAGCAGCAACGTATAAATCACACCAAACTGCAAGCCGATATGCCCCAGTTCAAAATAGGAAAACGGAATCCAGGACAGCAATGCAAATATTCCCAGCCGACACGCATATTTTTCCACGCTGCGGGTGTAATAATACCCATCCGCCAGCATATATGCCATCGTTGGGCCAGTCAGCCGCCCAATGATATGCATGATTTGCCCCAACAGCGATGCAGTCGGGACAAATGCCCATGCAATATGGTCAATCAACATGGCGATGATGACCAGATATTTCAATTCATTTCGATTGAGGGAATGCAATTTGGTCATTGTAGAATCCCTTTCGGTCAGGATTTTTCACGATACTTCCGAAAAAGTGCAATGCCTGCGACCACTGCAACTGCAATCAACAAAAGCACAATTGCGGTGACAGGGCTTTCCTGAAAAAGATGGAAAAAGTTGCGAACGGTTCGCTGTCTTCTCCATGCAATCAGCAAAAAGAGGATTACCGCTATGACAATACCGCCAATCATTCCTTTTCCCTTTCCGGTATTTTTTGGTTCTGCCATCGTTTTTCCTTTCCCGTTTTGCTTACTTGCTCAGTGCATCTCTGGTATAATCCAGCAGACCGCCTGCCAAAATAATATCCTTTGTCCGTCCGGTCAGTTCACACAATACCGGAATTTCAACGCCTGCGGTCTTGTTGACCAGTGTCAGGGTTGTTTCGCCGTTTTCAATGTGCTTCCGAACATCTGCCAGTTCCAGTTCATCACCCTGTGCAATCTTTTCATAGTCTGCTTCGTTGACAAATGTCAGCGGAAGAATTCCAGCATTGATGAGGTTTGCACGGTGAATTCTTGCAAAACTCTTCACCAGAACTGCCTTTACGCCCAAATACAGCGGAGCGAGGGCTGCGTGTTCTCTGGAAGAACCCTGTCCATAGTTCGAACCACCAACGATGATGCTCTTGCCCATTTCCTTGGCTCTGGTCGGAAATGCTTCATCACAAACTGTGAAGCAGTGCTGCGAGATTGCCGGAATATTCGACCGCAACGGCAGAATCTTTGCACCAGCCGGCATGATGTGGTCGGTGGTGATGTTATCGCCAACCTTCAGCGAGCAGCCAGCGGAAATGGTTGCTTCCAGCGGAGCAGTTTCCGGGAACGGCTTGATGTTTGGCCCTCTCAGGATTTCTACGCTGTCCATTTCTTCTGCCGGTACTGGCTTTACAATCATGTTATCATGAACCTTGAACTTTTCCGGCAAGGTAAAGGTCGGCATTTCGCCCAGTTCTCTTGGGTCGCTCAGGTAACCAGTCAATGCAGAATAAGCAGCCAGTTCCGGAGAAACCAGATAAATCTGTCCATCCTTTGTTCCAGACCGTCCGAGGAAGTTCCGGTTAAAGGTTCTCAGAGAGATACCGCCGGAGTTCGGGGACTGTCCCATACCGATGCACGGGCCGCAGGCACTTTCCAAAATTCTTGCACCTGCATCAATCATAATTTCCAGCAAGCCCAATTCTGCCATCATGGTCAGAACCTGCTTGGAACCCGGTGCAATTGACAGGGAAACATCTGGATTTACGGTCTTGCCCTTTAAGATATAGGCAACTTTCATCATATCCAACAGAGAAGAGTTGGTGCAAGAACCGATGCAAACTTGGTCGATTTTCAGCTTGCCGATTTCTGCAACGCTCTTTACATTGTCCGGAGAATGCGGACATGCAGCAAGCGGTACCAATTCGCTCAGATTAATGGTAACGACTTCATCATAGACGGCATCTGGGTCAGCCTTCTGTTCTGTCCAAACTTCGCCTCTGCCCTGTGCTTCCAGGAACTGCTTGGTAACTTCATCAGACGGGAAAATAGAAGTGGTTGCACCCAGTTCTGCACCCATATTGGTGATGGTTGCACGTTCCGGAACGGAAAGGGTCTTGACGCCTTCGCCACAGTATTCAATGACTTTTCCAACGCCGCCCTTTACAGAGAGCCGCTTCAGAACTTCCAGAATGACATCCTTTGCAGCAACCCACGGGGACAGTTTCCCAGTCAATTCAACCTTTACAATCTTCGGGCAGGTAATATAATAAGTACCGCCGCCCATTGCAACTGCAACGTCCAGACCGCCTGCACCCATTGCAATCATACCGATACCGCCGCCAGTCGGGGTATGGCTGTCCGAACCAATCAAGGTTTTACCTGGCACGCCGAACCGTTCCAGATGTACCTGATGGCAAATACCATTGCCCGGACGGGAGAAATAAATGCCATGCTTCTTGGCAACGCTGCCGATAAAGCGGTGGTCGTCTGCATTTTCAAAACCACTCTGCAAAGTGTTGTGGTCGATATAGGCAACGCTGCGTTCTGTCCGTACTCTTGGAACGCCCATTGCTTCAAATTCCAAATATGCCATTGTACCGGTGGCATCCTGTGTCAGGGTCTGGTCGATACGGATTCCGATTTCGGTACCCTTTTTCATTTCGCCTTCTACCAGATGTGCCTTCAGGATTTTTTCGGTTAATGTCAAACCCATGTTCATCAAGTCCTTTCGATTCTTATGCTTGTTTCCGGTGGTTCTGCCAGATGCTCGCCGGAAAAAAGGAAACTGATTTTCCTTCCTATACGCTTATTGTACCAGATTTCGTGGTCTGTTGTCAAGAAATTCACAAAGTTTCTTGATTGCAAAAGCAATTTTTCTATTTTTTCTGGTTTTTGCAAAAAGTGCATTTCTTGAGAAGTGGATTTTAAGGGAGGGATTGCAAGGGGAGATTTTACTGTTCAAATGGAATGTTCTTAGGGAAAACGGTCTTTCCCGTCCGGCAAAAGGGGGTTCCACCCCTGCTTTTGCCTGCCAGCGTGCTGCAATCGCCCCGTTGCCTTATCTGAATTTGCAACTTATTTCTCATTCTTCAACTTTACTTGAATTTGAAAGTTTCAAAAAATGCGATTGCAGCAGAAAAACCATATTGCAAATTTTCGATTTGCTTCGCAAATGTGGGCTACTCGCCCACGCCTCGGCAGCATTTTTGAAAAATTGCTGGATCAAAAAACTTTTTGTTGCCTGCGGCTCGTAATTGAAAACAAATTTGATTTCTTATTTTTAACAAAAACAGCAGCTGGTTTTTCCAACTGCTGTTTCTTCGATAATTTTCTTCAATTTCTGATGTTATGCCTGTTTCAACAGCAACTGCCGGAGCAACATGGCATCCACAACATTCAGAACATGGTCTGCATTCAAATCTGCTCGGCTGCTCTGTTCTGCGATCAGCGTTCCCTTCCGAACCAGATACTTTTGCAGCATGACCAAATCCGTTAAATCAGCTGTTCCATCTCCGTTGACATCGCCATTTACAGCTTCTGTTACAGTCGTAACCACGGTTGTTGTAACAACTGGTGTTGTTGTCGTAGAAGTTTCTGTTGTTGTTTTTGCTTCTGTGGTAGTAACAGCTGTTTCTGTAGTAGTTACTTTCGTTGTGGTAGTAGATTCTGCACTACCCTTTGTATGCACAATCACCTTTTCCAATGTCACATCACCGAAATACTTACGAACCATCATCTTGCCATACTCCTTGGATGGTGTAACCGTCAGCATTTGATTTTTCAAGTCTGTACTGGTAAAGCTGGTCGCTTCATTCCAGCCATCAAATGTCACACTACCATTATAAAATGCACCATCCGCAGCGGAGAAAATCACATCAATGGAAGTGATGTCAGAATATGGTTGCAAGTCAATATCTGTATCAAAGGCAACATCCGTCAACGTAAATGCAGCATCACCGGATGGATTGGTTTGCGGTTTCGCAGTGGTGGTTGTCTGTACAGAAGTGGTTGTTTCAACAGGTGTAGAATCCGTTGCAGTTGTCGTTCCGGTTGTAGTAGTTGTCGTTTCTGTCGTGGTGGTAGTGGTTGCTGTAGGTGTGGTTGTCGGAGTCACTGTGCCATGGAAATAGGTTTCGGTCAGCAGATTCGACCAATACTGCCCCATTTTTGCATAGCCTTGTTCACTTGGATGCACGCCGTCTTCCAAATCGCCAGCAGAAATATCAATTGTGCTGTTAATATCAGAAAATTCGATGTGTGCTCCTTCCGCCTGCTTCTTTGCAACCAGATTCTTTACAATCGTATTGTAATCATCCACTGCAGCCTGCACGGTTGCAACAAATTTTTCTGGGTCACTTTTATAAGAAACGCCATAAGTCCATTCATATGCACCCAACCAATCATAGCGTTCTATCGCATCAATATTTGGAATGGATGCCAGATAGAGTACCTGTCCATCTCCAGAAACATACGGAATTAACTTGTCCACCAGTTCTTCCAAACGGTCGCCAATTCCGGTCAATTGAGCATCCAGAACGTCATTTGTGCCGATTTGCAGCATGATGACATCCGGCTGATAAGCTTCCATCATATTGCCAGAAACATCACCATTCACATAAGTAGTATCGAAAATGGTTTCCTGTAAGCCTTGCCGACTACCAATTTTTTGAATCGCATAACCACTGTAACCGGCATGTGCTGGGTCATAGGTAATGGTTGTGCCGTTCCAATCATACGTTGCACTGTCCATCCAATTGTTATTTGGCCCTACCATATCAAAATTAGTAATGCCGTTTTGCTGCAAGTCGTAGCAAAAATACTTTCGATAGCCGTTGTCGCCATTGATATATCCATGTGTGATAGAATCACCCATCGCTATTATTTTCACCGGGTCACTGGCTGCTGATACGGGTTCAACTTGCACCGCCTGCAAAACCGAAGTTGCCCCCAGTAATACGGTTGCGGCAAGCAGTCCTGCCATGGTTTTCTTTGTTTTCTGCATAAAAATTCCTCCTTCAAAGCTGTTTATCGACTCTGTTCTATTTTTAGTATAACCAGAATAAAGAGCCGATTCAAGCTTTTTTTGTAAAGAAGTCATTTAAAAAAAATCGTTTTCCTCGCCAAATAGCAAGGAAAACGACCTTTTTCAGATATGGTGGGCCATCGGGGACTCGAACCCAGGACCATCCGGTTATGAGCCGGGAGCTCTAACCAACTGAGCTAATGGCCCACAGAGGGAAGAAACGAAAAAGAGGCGAATCTTGAACGATTCGCCTCAAAGAAAAGATGCCGGCATCTACCGATTTTTCCAGGTCGTCACCGACCAAGTATCTTAGGCGTAAAGGAGCTTAACTTCCGTGTTCGGAATGGGAACGGGTGGAACCTCCTTGCTATCGACACCGGCTGCTTTAAAAAACAGAATTGAAATACTCACTGATGAACTTTTTAGAGAACTTAAAAAAGACCAATCACAAAAGGAAAAGCAATCGACCGATTAGTACTTGCAAGCTAAACATGTCACCATGCTTACACTTTAAGCCTATCAACCTCGTAGTCTACAAGGGGTCTTATTCCGAAGAACGGATATCTTATCTTAAGGTCGGCTTCACGCTTAGATGCTTTCAGCGTTTATCCGTTCCGCACTTAGCTGCCCAGCCGTGCCACTGGCGTGACAACTGGTTCACCAGAGGTGCGTCCATCCCGGTCCTCTCGTACTAGGGACAGCTCCTTTCAAATATCCTACGCCCACGACAGATAGGGACCGAACTGTCTCACGACGTTCTGAACCCAGCTCGCGTACCGCTTTAATTGGCGAACAGCCAAACCCTTGGGACCGAATTCAGCCCCAGGATGCGATGAGCCGACATCGAGGTGCCAAACCTCCCCGTCGATGTGGACTCTTGGGGGAGATCAGCCTGTTATCCCCAGGGTAGCTTTTATCCGTTGAGCGACGGCATTTCCACTCACATACCGCCGGATCACTAACTCCAACTTTCGTTACTGCTCGACCCGTCAGTCTCGCAGTTAGGCTCGCTTTTGCGTTTGCACTCTTTGGCATGGTTTCCGTCCATGCTGAGCGAACCTTTGAGCGCCTCCGTTACTCTTTTGGAGGCGACCGCCCCAGTCAAACTGCCCACCTAACAATGTCCCCCGTCTTGATTCAAAGACGCAGGTTAGAATTTCAGCACCTCAAGAGTGGTATCCCAACAGTGACTCCATACAAGCTGACGCCTGTATTTCCCAGTCTCCCACCTATCCTGTACATGAAATACCAAAATTCAATATTAAGCTACAGTGAAGCTCCATGGGGTCTTTCCGTCTAGTCGCGGGTAACCGGCATCTTCACCGGTACTACAATTTCGCCGGGCGGGTTGTTGAGACAGTGTCCAGATCGTTACACCATTCGTGCGGGTCAGAACTTACCTGACAAGGAATTTCGCTACCTTAGGACCGTTATAGTTACGGCCGCCGTTTACTGGGGCTTCAATTCAATGCTCTCACATCTCCTCTTAACCTTCCAGCACCGGGCAGGTGTCACCCCATATACGTCATCTTTCGATTTAGCATAGAGCTGTGTTTTTGCTAAACAGTCGCTTGGGCCTATTCTCTGCGGCTTACCTTCGTAAGCACCCCTTCTCCCGAAGTTACGGGGTCAACTTGCCGAGTTCCTTAACAACCCTTCTCCCGCTGGCCTTAGAATCTTCTTCCTATCTACCTGTGTCGGTTTGCGGTACGGGCTCCTTCCAGATACACACAGCTTTTCTTGTCTCCATCCATGTTACCTTCCACTCAATCGTGTCCTTTACAACCGGGGCAACCATCGCCCGGCGTAACACTTCTGAAGCGTCCCTGTGCTTTACTTTTCGGAGGCTACGGAATCTCTACCGTATGTGCATCGGCTACGCGTTTCCGCCTCACCTTAGCTCCCGGCTTACCCTGAGCGGACGAACCTTCCTCAGGAAACCTTAGATTTTCGGCCATTATGATTCTCACATAATTCTCGCTACTCATTCCGGCATTCTCTCTCATGTACAATCCACCGCCGCTTTCGCTACGACTTCACCTCATACATGACGCTCCCCTACCCCTGATACGAATGTATCAAGCCCAAGCTTCGGTACAAATTTTAGCCCCGTTGAATTTTCGGCGCAGGATCACTCGACCAGTGAGCTATTACGCACTCTTTTAATGTGTGGCTGCTTCTAAGCCAACATCCTGGTTGTCTGGGCAATCCCACATCCTTTTCCACTTAAATCTGTTTTGGGACCTTAGCTGTGGGTCTGGGCTGTTTCCCTTTTGACTATGAGACTTATCTCACATAGTCTGACTGCTGTACATCAATTTTCTGGTATTCTTAGTTTGATAAGGTTCAGTAACCTCTCGGCCCCTAGCCTATTCAGTGCTTTACCCCCAGAAATCTAATACAACGCTAGCCCTAAAGCTATTTCGGGGAGAACCAGCTATTTCCGGGTTCGATTGGAATTTCTCCGCTAGCCACATTTCATCCGCCGCCTTTTCAACGGAGGTCGGTTCGGTCCTCCATGGAGCTTTACCTCCACTTCAACCTGAACATGGCTAGGTCACCCGGTTTCGGGTCTATTGCATGCAACTTTTCGCCCTTGTCAGACTCGCTCTCGCTTCGGCTTCAGTCCTGAAGACCTTAACCTTGCTGCATACAATAACTCGCCGGACCATTCTACAAAAGGTACCATATCACACTTTGACGTGCTCTATGTGCTTGTAAGCATAGAGTTTCAGGTTCTTTTCACTCCCCTCCCGGGGTTCTTTTCACCGTTCCTTCACAGTACTTTTCGCTATCGGTCATTGGGTAGTATTTAGGCTTGGAGGGTGGTCCCCCCGACTTCCCACGGGATTCCTCGTGTCCCGCGGTACTTTGGATCCTGCTAGCTCTGATTCCTTTTCGCATACATGACTATCACATTCTCTGGTTGGCTTTCCCATACCATTCTGCTAAGTCCTCAGATACATATCGCAGTCCGTAACCCCAAAAGAATTTCTTCTCTTGGTTTAGCCTCTTTCGCGTTCGCTCGCCACTACTTACGAAATCTCGTTTGATTTCTCTTCCTCGCCCTACTTAGATGTTTCAGTTCAGGCGGTTCCCCTCCATAAGCTATGAATTCACTTATGGATGCATGGACTAACTCCATGCGGATTGCTCCATTCGGACATCTACGGATCAATGTCTGCTTACGACTCCCCGTAGCTTTTCGCAGTTAACCACGTCCTTCTTCGGCTCCCAATGCCAAGGCATTCACTCTACGCTCTTTTACGCTTTACCATTTGTTTCTTGGTCACTTTCGCGTTCTCTTATGATTTTCCTACTTTTGCAGTTTTTCACCCGACTTGATTTCTCATGTCGTTTCTTTACTTACTCGTAGTTTCCTCATTTTCATCTTGTTTTCTTTCTATTCTGTTTTCAAGCTGCTTTTTGTTCTCTGCTCTCTTTCAAGAACAGATATCAAAAGATAAATCTTAACTTATCTTCTGATATACACTCTTGAAATGCATATCTTTCAGGCAATCTCTTTTTTCTTTTGTTTCCTTTTCTTTTTTCAGCAAAAAGAAAAGGAAATGGTGGGCACAAATGGACTCGAACCATCGACCTCACGCTTATCAGGCGTGCGCTCTAACCACCTGAGCTATGCGCCCGGTTTGGTGGAGATGAGGAGGATCGAACTCCTGACCCCCTGCTTGCAAAGCAGGTGCTCTCCCAGCTGAGCTACAC
>ENA-ORUB01000944-ORUB01000944.1-human-gut-metagenome-genome-assembly--contig:-NODE-944-length-35035-cov-245.747913_pt1 | contig 35035 bp, 56 predicted proteins | sample MGYA00241918_ERZ509200 | MGnify/ENA primary metagenome ERZ509200 (study PRJEB26280, sample SAMEA2338853) | human gut metagenome | biome: human gut; feature: human-associated habitat; material: faeces... | reverse complement strand
GGAACGGCTGGCGGAAATAAAGACAACGAAAAGACAGAAGCGGAAAAAACCGCAGAGTCGATCGGAAAGACTTTAGCCGGAACGAATCAGGCGGCTAAGTCGGTAGTAGACAGTTATTTATCGTAAGGAGGTTTTAAAGATGAAGTTTACTGAAAAAAGTGTAACAACTCAGCTTGAAATTCTGAAAAGAAAATTAGGCGGTGAGCTGTTCGAGGAAATCAAACTTGATGATACCGCATTCACAGAAGGCGTGTGCAAGGCAGGAAGCCCAATCGCCGTAGATGGAAAGGTTGATAAGGAAACAAAGCCAATCGGAATTTTACTTACAGATGTTTATAAGGATGAGAACCCTAACGGAACAATCCTTAGAGCGTTTGGAGTTGTAAATTCTGCAAACATTCAGACAAGCACAGGAGAAGCTGTTGCAGAGGCAGTTAAGACAGCCCTTCCGTTAATCGTATTTGAATAGGAGGTAATACAGAATGAACATTAGAGATGTGTATAGTGCAAAAGCAATCGCGCTTGTAAACACAGAGGTAGCAAGTAATAAAATTGCGTATCTTGGTTCGGGATTATTCCCGGCTAAGAAGAAAATGGGACTTGATCTGAAATGGATTAAGACTTCTAAAGGACTTCCTGTTTCTCTTGCACCGTCCAATTTTGATGCGGTGTCAACGTTAAGAAGCCGTGAGGGATTCAAACTCACAGAAACAGAAATGGCTTTCTTCCGTGAGTCTATGCTCATTAAAGAAGCTGACGAACAGGAAATTATGCGTGTACAGGATAGCGCAGACCCATATGCGGGCGAGGTATTAAGCAGAATTTTTGATGATGCAAATACTCTGATTGATGGTGCTAACGTAGTGCCGGAGCGTATGATTATGCAGTTGCTTGCACCGGATGATGGATCTCCAAAGATTTCCATTCAGGCAAACGGCGTAACCTACGCTTATAACTACGATCCGAGCAACACATACAAGACCCACAACTTTGCAAACCTTGAGACCGCAACAGATAAGTGGGATGACCACGAAAATTCTGATCCACTTGACGATGTTTCTGTTGCCCTTGATGGAGTCGAATCAGAGACAGGAGAGAGACCTTCTATCATGATTGTTTCTCGTAAGACTATGGATCATCTTAAGCAGAATAAGAAGATTCGTTCCGCCATTCTTGCGCAGAATGCCACGGCAAACATCTTTATGAACGACAACCGTGTTAAAGAGGTATTCTCCAACGAACTCGGAATCAGCATTATTGTTTACTCTAAGCAGTACAAGAATGAAGCTGGTACGGCATCTAAGTTTTACCCAGACGGATTTGCAACGCTTATCCCAAGCGGAGCACTTGGAAATACATGGTACGGTACAACACCGGAAGAACGTACACTTATCGGAAAGCCTACAGCAGATGTTTCTATCGTAAACACAGGTGTTGCTGTTGCAATTTCCGTATCGGAAGATCCTGTACAGACTAAGACAACGGTTTCTGAAATCGTACTTCCGTCTTATGAAAGAATGGATAGCACCTATGTCATTAAGTGCTATTAGGAGGTGATCCTTTGGTTTACGAGTGCAAAACAAAATATAAGGGCAAGTGGTATATGCCAGGAGAGGAAGTACCGGAGGAAAAATCTCAGGTACTTTCTGATTTTATGAATCCACCTGAAAACCCTATCACTTATACAAAGACCGAAATTAACAGAATGAGTACCGCAGACTTGCAAAAACTTGCCACGGAGCAGGGGATTGAAAACGCACAAGCAACAAGTGGCGCGGAACTGAAAGAAATTCTGATTGCAAAGTTTAATCTGTAGGAGATCGCTTATGTCATACACACTTGTCGAACAGGTAAAAATTCGTTTAAAACAATTTCATATAGAAGAGGTAGAGGACGAAGCGACCGGGGAAAAGTCCGATAAAGTTGTGTTTGATGAAAAAGAGTGTAACCCTTTGATTGAACAGCTTTTAGAGCAGGCAAGAAAAGAGATTATCAGCAGGCGGAACTATCCGAACACATACACGCAAGACCAGATTGATAGTGATGTTAAGAACTATGAAAACATTATGGTCAATTTGGCAGTGTACGACCGGTCGCAGGCAGGAGAAGCATACATGGCAAGTTTCTCAGAAAACGGTGTGAGCCGGACATGGAAAGACCGTGAAAGCCTTTTTGTTGGAGTGTTTCCGTTTGTAAAAGCAATGTAATTAAAGAAGATTGAGCGTGACCATTATGGTTGCAGGCGGCGCACATTAAGCGGTGGTGGGCAGTGCGTCAAAAGGAGATTCAAATGAAAAGTATTTTGATTCAAACTTATCTTGTGGCACTGCCAATAGTGCTTGGATATATAGTTTGGCTTCTTAAACAGCAAAAGAAAAGCAGGGATGCGAACAGTAAAGGAACAATGCTCCTTTTGCGCGTCCAACTTATTGAATACCATGCAAAGTACACCAGAATCGGAGAAATACCGTCATATGCCTATCAGAACTTTTGTGAGATGTATGATGCGTACCATGCGTTAGGTGGAAACGGAATGGTTACGAAAATGAAACATGAGATTGAAGAGATTCATATAGGGAAAGGAGATAAAAGCCATGAGGAATTGGAAGGATTGGACTAAGAAAGCCGGAATCCGAGCAATCAAGACTGTTGCGCAGGCGGCTATTGCAGGAATTGGAACGGCGGCATTTATGGGCGCGGTGGATTGGAAATATGTTCTTTCTGCATCAGTACTTGCCGGAGTGTTATCGCTTCTGACAAGTGTTGCCGGAATCCCAGAGGAAAACACCAATGCTTGACATTAACAAGCAGGAAATGAAATATTCGCAATCCGGTCAGAGGGTATTCATTCCACAAACTGACGAAAATGGAGATATTGTCTATGAAGGGTACAAGGATTCCGATGGAAACTTTGTACCTTATTTAGATTCCGAAGGCAACAAGATTCCAAAAGGCGAGGAAGTTGAAGGGTTTTCAGAACCTACGACATTCCAAGCCAATATCAGCAATAAGCTGTCAGAAGCCCTTGTGAAAGAATTTGGAATTGATGATAGCACATCATACTGTCAGCTTGTCACGGATAAAGGATATTTGCCACTGAAAGCCGGCGATGTGGTGTGGAAACGTTCGGAAGTCAAACGCACTGATGATGGACTTGTGGATTCAGAAACCGCAGACTACATCGTAAAAGGAGTTGCTGATGAAGGACTGACCACGGATTTGTTTCTTCTTCGAAAGAATATTAAGTAGGTGATTGCATGGCAAAGAAAACTATTTCAATGACATTATCCTCTAAATCCATACAAGCCGCCATAAAGGAATTAGAAAAGTACCGCGATAGTTTACAAGCTAAATGTGATTTACTTGTTTCTAGGCTTGCACAGATAGGTCAGACAGCGGCAATACAACACATATCGGAATCCCCATTAGGAAACACGATAACGGTAAGGGTGGATAAAGCACCACAGTTAATGACCTCGAACGCAATTCTGATTGCAACCGGAAAAACGGTAACGTCAGAAGATAGAGAGCCGTTCTATACTTTGTTGGCGGTAGAGTTTGGAGCCGGTATTTTTTATAACTCCAAAGAGAACCCAAAAGCACCGGAACTTGGATTCGGTGTCGGCACGTATCCGGGGCAAATACACGCTTTTGAAGATGGTTGGTACTATTGGGACGATAAGACCGAAACATGGCGTTATACCCACGGTATCAAAGCCACAATGCCAATGTATAATGCGGAACAACAGATTATTCAACAGTATGTAAAGATTGCAAGGGAGGTATTCGGTGGAAAATGAGTTAAATAGTTGGGCACTTGATTTTGAAGATACCTTATGTTCCCTTTTGAAATCGTACATGGAAAGCAGGGTAAGAGGAATTAAAGTGACGCAAGATGAAGAATCGGGCGGCACTGCAACATTCCCGACGCTTTTAGTCAGACAAATCGGTGTAATAGAAGCCGGACGAACCAATGAAGCAAAGACAATCAACGCAATTCGACCGACATTTCAAATTACAATAACGAATAAAGGTTCAAGAAAATCAACTAAGGACATCGCAGCATATGCGGTGTCTTTTTTTAAACAACAAATGTTTGAGGTATCAAATGTAATCCAAACAATTTCCAAGCAAGTGCGAACGGTTACATTCCGCGCAACTCGCGTAATTGGAAACGTTGAGCATTTAGATCAGCTATAAGCAGAAAGGAAGTAGAAAATATGGCATCAACAAGTTATAGAACTCGTGTCATTGTAAAAGAGCACACGGAAAAGCAGGCTGACTTTGCAGGAACATACAATCTTTTGGTTGCGGCTAAGTCAGTTCCAAGCCCTGCATCACCACCAAACACGGTTGAGTCAACCACAATGGAAGATGACCAGCAGACCTTTGAAAAAGGAATTAAGACTTCTGATTCAAGAGAAATCACAGGAAACCTTGAAAAAGAATATCTTTCAAAGGTGGATGGATATGGAGATAAAAAACTTGATATTATCCATCTGTACGGAACTGACGGTATTGGTGGCGTAGCGAAGTACGCATATGTAGGAACTGCAACAGCAACACCTAACGATGTAGGTGGAAACGATGAAATCCTTGAAATGACGGTAACAGTTATTCCAAGTACAGCATCAGAGCTTGTTACAGATAAGCTGACTGTCGTTGATAACAACGATGGAACATTCACTGTAACAGTGGTGGGGTAAAAAGCCTATCGGACGAGCAATCGACCGCACCGGTAGGCGAGGATGAACGGTCGATCGCAGAACTTGAAGCAATAAGATAAGCAACAATGGGGCGGTGGCAACACTGCCCCTTGCCAATTAGGGCAGAAAGGCAAGGTAAAACATGAAAGTTAAATTAGGTGGAAAAGAATATACAATTCAGTTTGCAACAAGACCATCATTAAAAGCACATATCTTACAGGATATTATGAAAACGCAGGACATGGAAGATATTTCTTCTATGGAAGATATTCTTCTTGAAACACTTCCTAAGACGCTTCTTGTGGGATTGCAGATGCATCACAATGACGAATTTGGATATGATTACAAAACAAACGAAGGCTACGATGAGAAACTTGAGAAGGTGTCCGACATTCTCTATGATGCGATTGATACAAACGAGATTAACTGCATGGATTTATTTGCTGATATGCAGAAGGAAATGATGACAAACGGTTTTTTAGCGCAGATGATGGAGTCGTTGGAGAGAGCACAGGAGCAGGAGCAGGAGGAGAAAAAGACCCCATCCAAAGCGAAAGCCAAGAATTAACATGGGAATATTACGTTGCGGAAATCCGCCCGTTTTACCTTGTGGTAACGAAAGGCTACGGATTTTCCATTGATGATATAGATATGATGAATCCAGAGTTGCTTAAGCCTTATGTGGATGCATATAAGGCAGAATGGAAGCAACGCGACATGGAAATGTATATGTGGTTTGGCAGATATGCAACGTCAGCACTTGTGACCGCAATAGACGCGACATTCGGCAAGGGTAATAGTAAGTACGTGAAAGAAACTTGCTATGATTCCATCGAAAAGCAGAATACGGACGATCCCGATGCTGAGATACGAGAAATGCTTAAGGCGGAAGAAGCATGGGCGGCTGAATCAAGGAAATCACATTTACCAAAGCCAAAGATAGTTTAAGAAAAGAGGTATTACCATGGCAGTAATTATCGGAAGTGCGCGACACGATGAACACGGAAACTGCTATTCTGGCGGAAAAGCCGGAGACCAGACCGGACAGGAAGTGTCTACGCAGAAGTTTTATAACCATTCTAAGGGATGGTACGTGCTAAGGGCGAAGGACGATAGGGTTGCGGAGAAGTTAGCTGAAGCTATGCAGATTGCATCTGACAATAAAAATATCGGCTATGACCAATCGGAACGCTACGGAGTCATTAAGCATGGCATTAACACAAAGGTCAAGACGGAATGCGATTGTTCTTCTCTTGTACGTGCTTGTATTATCTATGCATCCGGTAAGGATGTGGGAGATTTCAATACATCCAATGAACGACCGGTAATTTTGAAATCCGGTTTGTTTGATGATATGGGGTCTTATCATGCCGGGTTTATTCTTCGCAACGGAGATATTCTTGTGACACGCATAAAAGGGCACACAGTTATTGTTGTAAAAGGCGCAAAGAAATGCAAAACCAAGTATTATCCGAAGTATACCGGAAATTCCGGTTCAATAGTCGAAGCATTAAAAGCGGTTGGGGAAGATGATGTGTCGAAAGAACATCGTGCGGAAATCGCAAAAAAGAACGGATTTTCCAATTTCAAGTTTACATCAGAGGAAAATTCAAAGATGCTTTCTCTTCTGAAAAAGGGAAAACTGAAAAAGTAATTCAAGGGCGGTAAGGGTCAAATCTTACCGTCTTTTTCTTATGTAGAAAGTTGGTGGATAAATGGAATTAGAGTCTCTTGAAATAAAAATCCAAGCGCAGGCACAACAGGCAAGCGGTCAGATAGATGCGCTTGTGACAAGACTTGGGCGATTATCTTCCGCGCTTTCTGGGCTTAGTACCGGAAATCTGAATAGTCTTTCCACAGGGGTAAACAGACTCGCAGGGGCAATGACGGCAATGCGTGGAATTGACACACGGACTTTTTCTGCAGTTGCAAGAAATGTAAGCAAATTAGGCTCTATCAACAGCAAACAGATTAATGCTGCGGCTGGTTCTATGCGTCAGATTTCCAATGCGGTAAAAGGGATTTCTGGAATGTCGGCATCTGTTAAGGGTCTGACCGAACTTGCATCTGCAATCAAACAGCTTGGCTACCAGAGTTCCACCAAGGCGATTGAAAATATTCCGAAACTTGCAGTTGCTATGCGACAGCTTATGTCCGAACTGTCGAAAGCCCCTAGTGTAAGCCGGAATATTATTGACATGACAAATGCATTGGCAAAATTATCACGTACCGGTGGAGCGGCAGGAACAGCGGCAAAAAGCATCACAAGCTCATTTAGCGGATTTAGTTCAAGTGCTTCTGCGGTTACCAAGAAGTCGTTCTCCCTTGCGTCTGCAATCGGAAAAGTGTATGCAACGTATTGGGCTTTATTTCGAGGATTTAGGCTACTTGGAGACGCCATTGACATATCATCAAGTTTGACAGAGGTTGAGAACGTTGTAAGGCAGACATTCGGGCAGTATGAAAGCCTAATTAACAATTTCGCAAAAACATCAATTGAAAAATTTGGTATGTCTGAATTGTCCGCGAAACAGTTTGCAAGCCGTTTCCAAGCAATGGGAACCGCCCTTGATATTCCGCAAGGGCAGATGGCAAAAATGTCTATCCGGTTGACAGAATTAGCCGGAGATATGGCTTCATTCTATGATGTGAGCCAAGAAGATACTGCCAAGAGTCTGCAATCTGTATTTTCCGGTACTACGGCACCTATGCGGCGTTATGGTATCGACTTGACACAGGCAACATTAAAGGAATGGGCGTTAAAGCAAGGACTTGATGCGAACATTTCTTCAATGACGCAGGCTGAAAAAGCCATGTTGCGTTATCAGTATGTGCTTGCGCATACAACCAATATCACCGGAGATTTCGCACGTACAGCCGATACATGGCATAACCAGATAACCATGCTTAAAGAGAACTTCAAAGCACTTGGAGCGGTTGTTGGTGGTGGTTTAATCAATGCATTCAAGCCATTTATCAAGGTGCTTAATTCAGTTCTGCAAAAGGTTATTTCCTTCGCAGAGATGGTAACAAATGCTTTAGGTTCTATCTTCGGATGGAAGTATGAAGCAAGCAAAGGGGCAGGAATCAGCGGTCTTGCTGATGATATTGGAAGCGCATCTGACGGCATGGACGATTTAAGCAATGCCGCAGGAAACGCAGGGAAAAACACGGGTGGTATCGCAAAAAATGCCAAGAAAGCAAAAAAGGAAATCCAACAGGCAACTCGTGCATTTGATGAATTAAAGGTTATTTCAAAACAAAGTAAAGATAATACTTCCGGTTCCGGGAATAAAGGTTCTGGTTCTGGATCTGGTTCAGGTGCTGGTGGCGGCACCGGTGCTGATGGTGGATTAGTTCAGACGGACACCATCTTTAAGAAATTCAAAAGCAACATCAAAGACCTTGAAGGACTTGGAAAAGCAATTTCCGGTGCGTTAATTAACGCAATGAAAAAAATTAAATGGGAAAAAGTGTATGCAAAAGCCGAAGGTTTTGGAAGGGGACTAGCAAAATTCCTTAACGGACTATTTAAAGGGCAAAAAGGAACAACGCTTTTCGGAGAAACCGGAAAACTGATCGCAAATTCATTAAACACGGTGCTTCATGGATTGGATTCGTTTGGAACGACATTTAATTGGAAGCAATTTGGAAATTCAATCGCAGACGGAATAAACAAGTTTTTCCAAAACTTTGACTTTGCATTATTGGCTAAAACGCTTAATGCATGGGCGCAAGGGGCATTTGATGCGGTCACTACGGCATTAAGTAAAATTTCTTGGAAGGATGTTTGGAAAGGTGTCAAGGAGTTTTTAAGCAACCTAGACGTAAAGACGGTTGCGATTATCATCGGTGCGCTGACAATCAAAAAAATTCTTGGATTGCATCTTGCAAAAACCGCACTTGGAATCATAGGGACTTCCATTTCAAAAGCAATTGCTGGTTCACTTGCATCAAGGCTTGGCGTTGAAATTGCGGCAAATGAGGGAATCTCGGCAGTATTGTCTACCGCTTTGTCAAAAAAAATAGGTGGGGCGTTTGCTACACTTGGAACAACTGTTTCAGCTGGTGTCAAAGCTTTATTCGGTAGCGGTGCGGCAGAGAGCGCACTTTCTTTTATCAGTCCGGTAGCAAAAGCTATAACCGGGATTGGCTCTGTTGCAATTGGCGCGTTTACTGCAATATCAAACTTTGTGACCATGCTAAAGAACGGATTCAGTTGGCTTAATGAAGCACTTATGCTTGTCGGAGTTACGATTACGGCAGTCGGGGCGGTTATTTTAGGGGTAGCGGCAGCACCGGCAGCGATTACCGCAGGAATAGTAGCCGCTGTTGCAACGGCAACTGTAGTAGTCAAGGATCATTGGAAAGAAATAAAAGAAATTTTCTCAAAAGCAGGAGATTGGTTTAATACTAATGTGATTAAGCCAATAAGCGGATTTTTTAAGGGATTATGGGAATCCGTTTCCGGTTTTTTCTCTTCTTTATGGAAAGATATATCCGGTGTATGGAAAACAGTTTCTGGATGGTTCAATACTAATGTTATAACTCCTATTGTTTCATTTTTCCAAGGATTTTCGAAAAGAGTCGGTCAAATCTTTCAAGGATTGTGGATTATTGTCAAGGCTGTATGGATTGTTGTTTCTGATTGGTTTAAATCAAAGGTAATAGAGCCAATAAAGAAGAATTTTGAATTATTGAAATCGGCAGTATCAACCGCATTTAAGGTTCTATGGACAACTGTGAAATCGGTATGGGCTGTGGTTTCCGGTTGGTTTAAGGAGCATGTTACAACACCTATTAAGAATGCTTTTAGTTCAGCAAAAAAATCTATTCAGAAAGCATTTAGCGCGGCAAAAACAGCGGTAACCGGGGCGTGGAACAGTGTTTCTAGTTGGTTTAAAGAACATGTAACCACCCCGATAAAAAATGCTTTCTCGAAGATGAAAGAAAGTGTAGCTAAAATATTCAGCAAATTATGGAATAGCGTGAAAAGTGGCGTTGCCGGGGCAATGAACACCGTAATTTCAAGAATTGAAACAGCAATAAATTCATTGATCGGTGGAGTGAATACCGTTTTGAGAGGGTTCAACAGTGTTGTTTCTGCGGCGGCTAAAGTAGCAAAGGTAAAGTGGAGCGGAGTCGATCTTGTGCCGAAAGTGAGCCTACCTAAAGTAAAGGCTTATGCAACGGGCGGTTTTATGGATAAATATAGCATAGCAACAGTTGGAGAAAATGGACTTCCGGAAATTATGGGAACAGTCGGAGGTAAGCCAGCGGTCGCAGGAAGCCAAGAAATTACTGGAATCAAAGATGCTATCAATTCAACATCTGCGCAAGAGGTTTCCTTATTACGACAGCAAAATCAGTTATTACAAGCTATTTTACAGAAAAATTTCGGAATTACTACAAACGACATAGGAAAAGCCGCAAGGGATTATGGGAGAGAACATTACAATCGAACCGGAGACAATGTCTATGTTTTTTAGTGACTTCTATAATCGAACGTGATATAATTCTAAATAAATCATATCACAAGAAAGGAGTCATTATGAGAAACACAAAAAAAATATTAGTAGCGATGGGGTTGGCATTTGCCGTTTTGACTTCGGCTATGCCAATCCAAAATGCAGATGGGAAACAGATTGTTGCACAGGCGGCAACTATCAAATTAAACAAGAAAGCCATTTCGCTTGATGTTGGGAAAACACAGAAATTGAAAGTTACCGGAACAAAAGCAAGAGTTAAATGGAGTTCAACCGAACCAAGCATTGCAAAGGTAGATAAAAGCGGCATTGTTACGGCAGTATCATCCGGAACGGCAACGGTCAAGGCTAAAGCCGGAAAGAAAGTGATGTCTTGCAAAGTAACCGTGAAAGAGAAAATCAACAGACTTGCATACGAAGATTCGAGCATTAGAGTTTACTTTACAGGGCTAAAGAAGGGAACATATCCGGACGAACTTATAGCTTGCTTGACAATCGAAAATATTACAGACAATAATATTACGGTTAATTCTGACGCATCATCAGTAAATGATGTTATGGCGGAAGGAACGTTATATCAAGATTTATCTCCACATAAAAAAGCCTATGTAACGTGGTGGACAATGGATGATAACATTGTGAGCTTGCCAATAAAGAATATTGACAACATACAACTATCCCTAGTTGTCTGGAATGAGGACTCGGAAGATTCCGACTACTACGTGACAGATTCTTTTGGGTTACTGAAATGAGTTAAAGGATTTTTGGGAGGAATTTGATCATGAAACAAAGTGGATGGGGAATTGCATCTTTAGTGTGCGGAATAGCAGGCATTTTGTTAGCGTGTGTTGCGATAGGTGTAGTTCCTGCAATAATCGGTCTTGTATGCGCAATTATTGCACTTACGAAAAATGGAAAGGGCATGGAACTGCAATTGCGGGTCTGGCTTGTTCAATAGTTGCGATAATTATTTTTATTTTTGCGGCACTCGTATTTGACGAAAGTGATTCAGACCAACCTAAAAAAGTTGAAAACAATCGAGATGCGGAAGTATTGGACGATGAAACGGAAGAATCGACCGATTCATACGATGACTACTTCACATTAGGCGATTCGGTTGAGACTAATGACTTGATAATAACATTTTCATCTGCAAAATTAACATTGGACGATGTTGCGTATCAAAGTCCTGATGATGGAAATGCGTTTATGAAACTAGATTTTGAGTTTGAAAATATATCAGATGAAGATCAAGACATTTCTGGATATGATTTTTCGGCATACGCAGACGATTATGCTGTTGATTACATAGACAGCACATTTGACACAACGCTTAGTCCGGGTAAAAAAACTAAAGGTTCAATATATTTTGAAGTGCCTATGGACACGAATGTTTTTGACACAGAATACAGTACAAGCTATTATGGAAATTCAAAAGTAAAATTTTCAATAGTGGCAGAAGAATAAAAGTATAAGCCGTGGAAACACGGCTTATTTTAATTCCAAAATCGGATTGACACAAAATCGAAAATAGTCTATCCTTATTACTAAGGAAACAACCTTATCCGTGAAGATGCGGATTACTTACTTGAACGCCATACTGTACGAAAGAGGAAACCAATGTGATTTCACAAACGGTTTCCTTTTTTTATTCAGATAAAAATGTATGGAGGTAGACACGAATGAAAAAATCACAACTTATGCTTAAGATTCAAAACGGCATTGAGGTATTTGAGAATCCAATATTCGGACAGATCAGAATGGTCATGGTCGATGATGAACCGATGTTTTGCCTTGTTGATGTTTGCAGGGCATTGGAAATTAAAAATGCTACAGACGTAGCAAAAAGGCTAGATGAAGATGAACTGACTAGATTAAATCTAGGCGGTCGTGCAGGAGAATCAAATTTCATCACAGAGAGCGGCTTATATGCGGTTATCGTTCGGAGCGATAAACCGAACGCAAAGAAGTTTCGCAAGTGGGTTACATCAGATGTTCTCCCTGCAATCCGTAAAACAGGTGGGTATGTCAATAATGATGAATTATTTATTTCCACTTACCTGCCATATGCAGATGAAAACACTAAGCTGATATTTTCCCAGACATTAAAAACTGTTAGAGAGCAGAACGAAACCATTAAAAGGCAGAAGAAAGAAATCATCCATAAGGAAGATGTTATTATCGGACTCGTTGATGATATTGACTTGGCAACCAAGAGACAGCGGATAACGCAGATTGTCCGTTTCGGTGCCGATGGAAAGTATCAAGAACGCTATTCGTTGCTTTATGGAGAATTTGAAAGGAAATATCACTGCAACCTTAAATCAAGGATGGAAGGGTGCACACTCAAGCCGAAAGTAAGAAACAAGATGGATTATATCGACAGGGAAATGGGAATGATTCCGCAGTTGTACGAAATCGCTTGCAAACTTTTTGAAAACGATGTAGAAAAGCTGAAATCTGAATGGGAATCAGTAGTAGCTTAAAATTTAATCAAATGGATAGCATCTACCAAGCGGTAGGTTCTATTTTTATACCCATTTTTAGGAGGTAAACGATGGGATATGGCGGATATTTAGTAAAGTTTGGGAATTATACCATACCGAACAATTTAATAAAGCAGGACACGTTTAGTTCCTATGTAAATATGCAGGACAAAGACCCTTGGACGGATGAAAACGGATATGAGCATCGTGATGCCGTGGAACTGAAAGCCTTAAAGGTTGAGTTTGAAACCAAAGCCATGCTGACCGAAAAGCAGTTTGATGATTTTTGGAAGAATATTGAAAAGAACTATACCAAGGCAAAGGAGCGCGGCGGCTATATCACGGCATACGTGCCGGAGAAACGCGGATATGTGACACAGTACGGATATATCGCTGATATTCAGCCAACGTTCTATTCTGTGGCACATGGGAAGATTAAGTATGACGCAATCAAATTTTCATTTATAGGTGGCGTATATGATAAATAGCAGTTTGAAAGAAAAGTATTGGGATTCCTCGACAGATAAACAGATGGTCATATCTGTTGTTGGAACGAACCAGAAGATAGACAATTCGATGCTTGAAATCGGTACGTTTGCGCTCGAAGAAAGTCTTTGTTCGGAATCTGAACTAAAGTTTGGAGCGTGCGAAGCAAATTGCGTAAAATTCACAGCACGGAACACCGCAGGAAACATTATTGGAAAGACAATCTCTATCGAAGAAACGATTGACGGAGATAGCAAAAATCCGATGCCATACGGAGTTTTTAAGGTTGCATCCGATGTTCCTACGGCTGACCGTACAAAACGGCAGCTTACGGCATATGACGCGATGTACGACATTATCAATACGGATGTAAAGTCTTGGTATGCAGGACTTAGCTTTCCAATGACACTTAAGCAGTTCCGTAATAGCTTTTTTGCGTATCTTGGAATTGCGCAAGTAGAAACAAGCCTTGCCAATGATTCTATGACGGTCAATAAGACGATTGTAGCCACACAGACGGACGATTCAAGCGCGGTCACAGAAGAGTCTGCTATCAGTGGAAAAACCGTTGTAACGGCAATCTGTGAGATTAACGGATGCTTTGGAAATATCAACCGACAGGGCAAGTTTGAATATGTCTTTCTAAAAGCAATCACAAGCGCACTTTATCCGGCAGAAGATTTGTTTCCGGCAGACAATTTATTTCCGTCTGATGCGAATACAGAGTCCATGACCGGACATTACATCACGTTTGATTACGAGGACTTCCAAAGCAAGGAAATCACACAGCTAGAAATCAAGACAAGCGAAGATAACGCTGGTGCTATTGTTGGAACTGCCGGAAACAACTATTCGATTACAGGAAACTTTCTTGTATCAGACAAGACCGGAGCAGAGCTGGAACAGATTGCAAATAACCTATTGCCGATTATGGCACAGGCGGCATACACACCGATTAAAAGTTGTACTACAGTCGGAAATCCGTGTCTGACACTTGGCGAACCCATCCGGTTCAATACCACAAGAGAGATTGTTGAAACGTATCTGTTGCAGCGTACCCTAACCGGAGTGCAGAGCAAGAGAGATTCAATCTCGGCACAGGGAACGCAGACGCACTCTGCAAAGGTCAATTCTATCAGAGACACGATTGAAAGCGTGGAAAGACGTACCGGAAAGCTAGAGAGGAACGCAGACCATCTTCAATCCACGTATGAGGATTTAGAGGAACAGACAAATACCAAGTTTGAGCAGACCGCAAAAAGCATTTCTGCAGAAGTCAACCGCGCACAAAAAGCAGAGGGACAATTAGACGCATCATTGGAATTGAAACTTGGAAGAGATGAAAACGACCAAGTCGTTTCGATGATTAATGCAAGTGCCGACCAGATTACGCTTAGCGGAAACAGACTCATAGTCAACAGCAATAACTTCCAGCTTGATGGCGATGGCCGAGTGTCAATTATTGATTCTCTGAATTTTATTACAACGTCTCTTGGCGATAACATTGTAATTATTGGACTCGATGCAAGAGGAAGGCCAATGCTGCAAAACATACTCATTGACCTAGACACTGTAACGGATTCAAACTCGGAATCCTTGGCGACCGAAAGTTATGTTGACAATTCGCTGATTGGCTACGCAACCAAAAGCGAATTGCCAAGTGGGTATTTTACAGATGTAGACTATACACTTAATGATAGCTCTACAACCAAGTATTCGCCAAGACACTTTAATAAAATGTCTGATTTTGGTTCAAGGGAAAGCACCTTGGATATCGAGGGTCTTTTGATTTCTATTCCGAGTTCCGATAAAAGGCTGAAAAATAATATACAATCATTAAGGGATATTAAAAGCGTTTATATGGCAATGCGCCCGGTTGAGTATACATGGAAATCCGGATATATCACGCAGCACACAGGCTTACAGTTTGGTTTAATTGCGCAGGATTTAGAGAAGATTTTACAGGATGCCGGATTGTCCGATAGCGGGCTTGTACTAAAAGAAGATGCCGAAGAGGATGAAAAAGCAATTCACGGAGATTCAAAGACATGGAAAATTGACAAGGAAAATCTTCATGCAATGCACATTCAGATGATTCAAAAGCAACAAAAGGAAATCGAAGAGTTAGAGCGAGAGAACAAAAAATTGAGCGAACAGATGAAAGACTTTGAGCAACGATTATCCGCATTAGAAAGGAAGTGATTAGATGGCATATCAGAAAATCTATAGCCGCGAATATTGGGAGAACCTTCCAAGCGAAAAGACCGCAATTAATCGAAATAGGCTGAACAACATAGAGGGCGGCATTGATGCAATCGACGATCGTGTGTGCGCACTCGACACCACGAAAGTTGACTTGACCAAAGCTAACGAACTTGTAAAGGAAATCCTTTGGGATGAATCCAACGGAACGCTGACGGTCGTTAAGATGAATGGTTCCAAGGCGGTCATTGATACCAAGTTGGAAAAGTTGGCGGTCAACTTCAAGTACAATCCGCAGACACAACAACTGATTATCACGTTGGACGATGGCACGGTGCAGAACGTGGATTTATCATCCTTGATTACAGAGTATGAGTTCTTGGACTCTGATACGATCACATTTGCAATCGGAAGTGACGGTAAGGTGTCCGCAATCGTGAAAGAGGGAAGTATCCAAGAAAAGCATCTGCGCCCGGATTATCTTGCAGATATTAAAGTGGAATCTGCAAAGGCTGTAAATTCTGCAACTAATGCAAAAGCATCCGAAACCAAGGCGGCAAAATCTGCCACAGATGCCAAGGACAGCGCAGACAGGGTGCAGGGAATCGAAAGCGAGATTAACAAGAAACTCACAATGACAGAATTTGATGTGAATGAGGATGGGGAGTTGATTTACACGGACAATGCGGCATATAACTTTGTCGTTGATAATGACGGAAATTTGAATTGGGAGGTGGCTTAGAATGGCTATAGCAGGAAGAGTGGCAATTGTGCCAAAGGGCGATTGGAGCGCAGATGCTACATATAAGAGATTGGATGCAGTGACTTATAACAATACGCTTTATTTCGCGAAAAAAGAAGTTCCGGTAGGAACGGCGACAAGCAATACAGAATATTGGTCGAAGTCGATTGTGGGTGGTGTCGGTGCAATCGCAACGAAAGAGGATGCCGGGATTGTGAAACCGGCAGACGGACTTTCGATTGCGGAAGATGGAACCCTTAAGGTCAGCATTGATGGAACAACACTCACAATGGATCAGGTCAACAATGTAATTAAATTGGCAGATGCCTTAAAGGACAAAATCGGAAGTGCACTGCAACCTGAAAGCATCGTCAACAACCTTACAACAACAGAGGCTGGCTTTGCTTTAGACGCTAGACAGGCTAATCCCAACGTTGAGGGTACGTTAGCTAAACAGATAAGTGATTTAAACGGCAGTTTAAATCACTTAAATAATTTTAAATTCAGAAAAGTTATTGATAATTGGTCTTCATCGTCGCAAGTATCTGGTGGTTGTGGGATATACAAAATCAACACAATAGAAGATAAATTCTATAATTTGATATCTAAGAACGTAACAACTTTTAAAAATGTTGGCGATTACACACTTATAATATTTTCGTGGAATGGCTTAGAAACTTTAAACTATAGCTCTGGGTTGCTTACAACTCCACGAAGTACTACTTTTTGTTTTGTACAAGTTTGGGATGGGGACTTTATTCTATACGATGTTTAGTTTTATTCCGGAAAGAGTATTATTAAGAAATAACATTCCAATCCTGCCAATTTCCCAAATCTTTGACACGAACGGCTAATTTTCCATTGTATTGTGCAGCTATAGATACACCTATTTGAACCGCATAGCCACCACCTGGCTCAACAAATGGAATTGTTAAAAGTATAGTGTGGAAATTTGGAAACGGATTATTGGTAGAAGTATCATAATTGCTGTTCGGTTGCATACGTGCAATTCCAGGGTCAGCGTTGTTCGCATCTTTTGTTTCTTTAATCGCATAAAATACAGTATTTAAACTGCCGTTTAAGAAAATATATCGAACAAATATTCGAACGCAACTTATTAACCATTTTTTATCATAGAAAGGAAAAAATAATATGGATAAAATTATTTTAAAAGATCAGACAACCTTCGAGATTGCTGAAGGAGCAAGTCTTGGAAACATTCAGATCAAGGCGGAGAATTTCGATGCTGTCAAGACAATCACAGATGCTTTCACAGAGGAAAACATTGCAGAAGTGGCATTTATACACAACGATGAAGCATCTGGAAAATATACCAATCTGAAATCCGATGGGTTTACATATGTTCCGAACATGGGCGAGGATGGCACAGAAGATGGTACATATACCGTTACTATCCGGTTGCGGACAAAGACGGAAATGGAAAAGGCAATTGATGAGCTTAAAGCCGGACATGAAGCAAATGCAGAAGCAATCCAAGAACTGGCAAGCATTGCTGCAGAAAGTGAGGTGTAGGATATGGTTAAATTTTATGTAAGACGTATTCTGGTAGACAAGAAAATGACGATTGATGAAGTGCCGATGCGTTGGCGCGCAAAAGTGCAAGAAGAGATTGAGAAACAGCTTTCCGCTTCTTTGCAATGACGTTTCCTGTCGAAACTTGCGACCGAAAAATGTTGAAATCATGCATATTACAGTGATACTATGGACTTGTCCGAAAGGACGCTTCAAGTTCTGGCATGGGTGGGGTTTGGCATGGCTCCGCCCATAATTGGGGATTGACTATGCCGAACACACGTTCTATAATATTTGTATCGCTACATAGGGCACATGATTGGGGGTTTTGAAGTTGGGAGAAGAGTACTACAAAAATGAAATCATCAAACTCATTGAAAAATGCGACAATTTGCATTGGTTAAAAACCATATATGCATACATAAGTAACTTATTAAAATAGGAAAAGAGCCAAGGGTCTGCGCATTGCCCTTGGCTCTTTTTTACTTTTTGTCTGAAATCATATCTACTAAATTTTCTAAGGCTGTCCAATCGCTTTCGCTTAATTTGCACAGTGCAGAAACAAGTCGATACTTAAAGTTTTCATCACCTAATCTTTGGATTTCTCCAAGCATTGCTGAAATCTGTTCGTCTTTTGATAACTCAACAAACATTTCTCCGTTTCCGGTGCGAAGCCAATCTTCATTGACATTAAACTCTTGACAAATCAATTTAACAGTTTGTTCTGATGGAGAATTTTCTCCGCTTTCCATTTTGCATACAGCAGATCGTGAGACTAAAATTTTTTCTGCAAATTCGGTTTGACTTAATTTTGTCGATAACCGAACTTGCTTTATTCTCTCATTCATCCTTTACCCTCCTTTCACAATTATATTAACATTAAATGTTCATTAAGTCAACAAAAACTATTGACAATGTATATTTAATGTGCTATTGTATGTACATCAAATGAACAGGAAAGAGGTGAGAACATGAAGAAAATGACGTTCAGACAAAAGCGAGACTTACTTGATAAGTTTGAGCCGTTCATTATTGGCGGAGTCCAATTCATAAGTGCATTGGCTGGAGCTGCTGTCGGAATAGCTATCTGCTACTTTTTCTAAATGATATGTGGCGGTTGCCGTGATTATGGCAACGACAAATGGGATAAGGATATTTCTCAAAAATGAAAGGAAAAAGTATTCTTTATAAAATCTTCCTTTTGGAGAAACTATAAAGCTATAATTTGATCTATCCGCAGATGTACTTACTTTTGTTACATATCCTTTATCCTGCAAATCCAAAAACGCTTGATATACATCTTCTTCATCGAATTTACCTATTTCGGAAAGTTCGATTGAAAAATTTGTTTTAGATATTTTCTTTAATATTATTCTTTCAATTTTTAGAAGCATGTTAATTCCTCCGTTTTTGAAAATATTATATCACAGAAAGGAAGCGAAAATATGGATAATTTAGTACGCATTGGAAATGCGGATATTTCCATCAAAGAGTACAAAGGCAAAAGAGTGGTCACATTTAAGGACATTGACATGGTACATGAAAGACCAGACGGAACAGCAAGACACAGATTCGCTGAAAACAAGAAACATTTTGTTGAGGGAGAAGATTATTTCGTTTTGAAACCGTCAGACCTTGAAAATACTGAATTGGACGGATTTCGTCCAGTAGGAATTGATACCGTGAGTCCAAGAGGAACAGCACTCATTACCGAACAGGGCTATTTGATGTTGGTCAAGTCATTTACGGATGATTTGGCATGGGAAGTGCAAAGAAAATTAGTTTCTTCCTATTTTAATGTACATCAAAGTGTCAACGATCAGTTATCTCCGGAATTGCAAGCATTGCAAGGACTTCTTAATCAAATGGTTCAAAAAGAACTTGCTGACAAGGAGAGAGACAGACAGATTGCCAAAGCACAGGACACAGCACAGAAAGCCATTGAGACAACTGAACATATCAAAGAAGCGGTGAAACCGGTATTTGATAATTGGAGAAATGAAATCAATGCAAAATTTAATCGGATTCAGAGAAATGCAGATTGTCAATTCAATGTATTGAGGACTGAAATGTATTCAGAGCTGGAACACCGTGCCGGATGCGACTTGAGTAGAAGAATCAGAAACAGACGCGAGCGCATGGCAGAAAGCGGATGCACGAAAACAGAAATCAGTGCATTGAACAAAATGGACATTATTGAGGATGATAAGAAATTGCGTGAAATCTTTTCGAAAATCGTAGCAGAGTACGAAATCAGATATTGCGCATGAAAGGAAGTGGTTGTATGAGCGAAAAAGAAAAGCGCGTTGTTGAAAAACTTCGTGATGCCATTCCGAATATGACAGATTTTCAGAAAGGATATGTTCTTGGAATGGTAGAGAGTTCTGCTTCAAAACATAGTGAGCAGGGCGAGGAAAACGAAACACATAATGGAAAGGAGAATTAAAATGAGCAATTTTGAATTTCAGAAAGTTAATTCAAGGGTAATTCGTAGCGGTGACAACTATTTGGCAAAGGTAGACTCTGCGGAAAGTTTTTCAAGCATTTTCGTTGACGAGGAAACAACATATGGAGTTTCTGTAAGAGATGCGCAGATACAGACAGGAGATTCGACTTACACACCCGCAATGGCTTTTACATATTCCATGGAAGATGGTTCTGTGCGCTTTATAGATGTTGTTGTATGTCCGTTACTCGGAACGTTTGTTTCTGACTTGTACTAAATTATAAAGTGGCAGAAAGGGGCATGAATGAAAAAAGTAATCCAATTCATCATAGGTGCGGTTGCAATGGAATATTCCTTAGTTGCCGCGTGTTATATGGATAGCGAGGGCACGGCCGGGAATATGGCGGCTATTAAATTTGTAGCCGGTGCAGTAATTGCGGCAATCATGTATTACTGGTCAGAGGTAGACCGGAAGAGAGCCGAACTTGACAAGCGAATTAAGAGAAAACGCAGAATGAGAGAGGATGCATGGTAGGCGTTGTGTATATAAGTGGCACGAGATGTTCCACGGAAGAAAAGCGTATGCTTGCTGAACTTTTGGCAGGGAAACGAAATAAACAAAATGATAAAGATAATTTTGAAAAGGTTCTTGACAGAGAAATGGGAAGGAGAAGCAATGGAGAACAAAATAACACTGATCGGTGATGTTGTATCAGCACCAAGGGAAAGCCATAAATCAAGCGGTAAGATTTTTTATAAATTTTTCATCGGAGTTGAAAGAAGAAGCGGTGTCGCAGATGTAATTCCGGTACTGTTTGATGAAGAGATCAGCGATACAGGAATTAGCGGAAGGGTATACGTCAGTGGGAAGATAATTACCCGGCACGTAAAAACCGGATCCGGAAAAGCCATTCTTACATATGTTATGGCCGATACAATCAAACCCAAAGATGATGTACCTTTGAACGAAGTAAGCCTTGATGGAATTATCGAGGAAAAGCAACTTAGAGAAACACCACTGGGTCGGAAAATTTGTGATGTGAAACTCAAAACTTTAAGAGAGAACGGAAAAGAGGATTTGATTACCTGTATTGCATGGGGAAAGTGCGCAGAGTATACGGACTCACTTGCTTTAGGCGATAAGGTAAGCACATACGGAAGATTGCAGAGCAGGAGATATCAGAAAACGTGTAAAGATGGTCGTGTTGTGGAAAAAGTTACATATGAGTTATCAATAAAAGGAATCGTGGGGGTGTAAAAATGCGAATGATTTTGAAATCGTTACATATAGAGAATTTCAAAGGGGTAAAGGATAAGACATACGAATTTGGCAAGACAACAAGGGTTTCCGGCATGAACCGGAGAGGAAAGACCACAATCGGTTCAGCATGGTACTGGCTGACGTCTGATAAGAACTATGAACTTGTCAGCAATCCAAATATCAGACCGGACAATATAGAAGATTGCATTCCAACCGTTACTGCAGATGTTGATGTAAGTGGAAAAGAAATCACTCTTTCAAAGATGCAGAAGCGAAAAGTTGGAAAGCCGGATAAAAATGGAGTTTCGAAAATTACAATCACAAATACATATGAGATCAATTCTGTGCCTAAGACAGAACGTGATTTTAAGGCATATCTGGAAGAATTAGGGTTTGAGTTTGATAAATTCCTCATTTGTTCGCACCCGAATGTGTTCACTAAGGATTTGTCTTTAAAGAAAAAACAGGATGAAATGAGAAAATCCTTATTCGCTATGGCAAGTGCAAAAACAGATTTAGAGATTGCGCAAATGAATAAAGAAACTGCGGATGTTGCCAAATTGCTTGAATCCTACAAATTTGAAGAGATTGAAGCCATGAACAATGCTTCCAAGAAAAAAGCGGTTGATCAGTTAGACGCTATTCCAAATCAGATCATCGGGCTGGAGAAAGCAAAGGTTGATGTAGATGTGGCAGAGCAGGAGTTGTTAAAAGCCGATTTAGAGAGAAAGATTGAAGCCCTTGAAGATTTAATGGCGAAATCTGATGTGCGGATTGATGAAATGCGCAGCGAAGAAATGCATTGTCAGTTTGAAATGTCAGCTATCGCGCAGACCATGAATAACGAACTTTCAAGTAAGAAACGTGAGATCGAAAATCATAAATACGACCACGAACGGAAGTTGCAGGATGTTCGTTCATCAATCAAAAAAGCGCAGGATTCCATTGAAAGCAATAAGAAATCAATTTCTGAACAGACTCTTAAGAAAGCTGAACTTGCGAAAAGGTACAAAGAGGAAAAGGAAAAGAAGTTTGACGATTCCAAGTGGGTATTTGACGAATCCACAACGGTTTGCTCGTTATGCGGACAAAGATTGCCGGAAGATAAAATAGAGTCTTTAAGAGCCGATTTTTCGCAGAGAAAGGCGGATGCAATCGAAATATTTAATGAAGAACACGCGAAAACACTTGCTATGATTGTTGATGATGGAAATGCGTGTGCTGAAATGATTAAGAAACTGACCGAGAATAACAAGGAATTGGAAAACACAATTAACACCTTGAAACTTAATGAAGCGGAAGAAATTGATATTATCAAAGGATTTGATGAACAGATTTCTAAGATTCCGGATTCCGCTGATTATATGCAGAACGCGGAATATGCCAAGTTAAAGGCTGGACAGGATAAATTGCTTGCTGATATTGCAGAGTTAGAATCCAAGGGCAAAGATAAGGTGGCTGATTACGCAAAAGCAGATAAAGCAAAATTGAAGAGTCAGCTTGACGAAGTGAATAAGATTATCGCACAGTCTGAAAACAATGTTCGCATTGATGAACAGATTGCAGATATGCAACATAAACAGAGCGAGTATGGACAAGCAAAGGCAGATGCCGAGAGGATTCTTTATCAGCTCAAAGAAGTTTCAAAACGAAAGAATAAGTTACTTGTTGAGGAAATCAATCAGCATTTCGGTATTGTACGTTGGAAGTTGTTCGATTTCCAGAAGAACGGAGAATATAAGGAAGTTTGTATTCCTACGGTACTTGATGAAGAAACCGGCATTTATAAGGTATTCGGAGATACGACAAACACCGGCAGGGAAATTGAAGCGAAGATTGATATTTGCAACAGTTTTCAGAAGTTCTTTAATATGTATGTTCCGATTTTCCTTGATGGTGCTGAGAGCATCAATGACGAATATGTGCCGGTCGTTGATACCCAGCTAATTCTTCTGACGGTTTCCGAGGATAAGCAGTTGAAAGTGGAGGGTGTGTAGGATGAGTCACATTGAAATTTTTAAGTTTGATGAAAATGGAGATTCTGAAAGTTATGGAGAGGTAAGTAACGCATGGCTTGGTTCAATGCGAGTGTGGAACATTTTAGGGGAAAAGTATTGTGGTCATGGGGCATCATTATTTGACATGGGGCAGATGGAAGCAATTTGGAATCTTGTGGATGATAAATCTGTCACGTATGATGAAAAAATCGTCCTGTTTACCACATTCGATAAATACCTTGTTAAGAAAGAAGATATTCCCAAAGTTATTGATGCTTTCCGCAAGTTTGAGGGAAATACAAATCTTAATGAGCAGGCAGATGTGCTTGAAAGTTTGTATGAAGAACCGAATTGTATTGCGGTTGGATTCCATCAGAACAGTATAAGTTGCGAGCAGTGGTTTGACTATAACTGCATTCAAGACAAAGAACACTTTTGGCTATTTGATGAACTGAAAGAAAGCGAGGGTGCCGAATGTCAAGAGTTGGAATAAGCAACAACATCATACAGCCGGATGCACGGTGTATGTCGTGCAAGCGTTGGAAGAGTGCAAGTAAAGGGTTCTGGGGAAGAGCCGGATATTGTTCTCTTCCGTATTGCGAGAAAGATATGAGAAATAAAGGAAAGAGAGGTCGTGTACATGGATGATATTGAAAAATTGAAGGCTGAAAACTCAGATTTGCGAACAAAGGTAAATGACCTTGAGCGTAATGAATATATCCTTATAGAAAAACTTAGAAAAGCCTCAGAAACAAACGAAAGACTTTTGCGTATTCTTGAAAATTTGTCAAATGGATATGTGAAAAAGGAGAGATAATTATGCAGTATATCAAAGCGAAATTCCCAAACAGTACCAGAAGCTACGTGTATCGCACCGAGGATTCTGTTAAAGCCGGTGACATGGTTGTAAATGCCAATGGTGCAAAGCTGACCGTTACGGATGAAACCGTGGATATGAAGTGGGTGGATACCTACGGTGCTGATAAGGTGGCAGTTGTAAGGAAGTATGAGAATCCACAGAAGGTAGATGTAAATTCTTTGGATGAAGAAACAATATGCAATTATTGCATATATAAATCTGATTGTCCTAAGGATGTTAGATGCTATGGCGGAGAACCCGTCTTTCCTTATTGTGCAGAGCATGAGCCGGAAGATTGGTTTGACGAAGAAACGTATTTGGAAGATTTAGAAGAAAGCGAGGAAAAATAGTTATGGCAGAGAACAACAGTTTAGAGGTACAGAAAGTCAACACTGCGGTCAGCCAGTGGACTAATTCAATCACGAATCTTGTTACAAAAGATTTCGAGTTATGCGGTGTGCCGTATGATGATTATTCAAAGCAGTGCGCCATGTCAGCTATGACAAGCATTTATCAGCTTGTTAAGGATAGCGATAAAATCAAGAATTTAAACGGACTTGATACATCGAATCTGCGAGAGGTTGTCGGTCAGTGCGCAAGCCTTAAACTCAATGCTAATGCAGTGCCGAGAGAGTGCTATTTTCAGCTTAGAACAAAGAGAGTCGGAGACGACTATGTGCAGGTCGTAGAAATGGGAATTGAGGGAGACGGAAACGATGCGTTACTTCGTAATTACGGAGAAAATGTAGATACCGTATATCCTTGTTGGCTTGTTAAAGACGGCGACGAGTTTTCCTATCCAAAGCATAAGGGTATCGAAATGACACCACCAGAATGGGAAGAAATGGGACGGTCGCAGAAAGTTGTCCGTGTTGTTTATCCTCTGAAATTAAAGGACGGCACATTTCAGTATCTGATCGCAGAGAGAGACGGTGTAAAAGTTAATCTGTTTGCTCATGTGCGCAACAATCTGATGAATGAGACTTTCGGAATTTGTCAGAATCGTTACAAGGCATCAGCCGAGCAGTTGAGCAAAATCAAGGCTAAGAAAGAGGAGATTTTCGATGCTTTGAGAAAATGCGCAACCGTTGATGAAATGTTGGAATGTGAAGTTGCAAAGCCTTATATCAGCGCGGCATGGCTCGACACGCCGGAATCAATGATTGTTCGTAAAATGCGCAACAATGCAATCAAGAAGTATCGCAAGGACTTCAATAGCATGGCAAAGCAGTCATTCAATCAGCTTGATGAAACCTATGTGCAGGCACAGGAAGAAATTTCCGAAAACGCCAATTCAGAGCCGTTTGTCGTAGCTGAATCCGAAGCGACCGACGGTGCAGCAGTTGAGCCGGAGAAAGTCGTTGAGAATGACGAGAACGTACCGGACTTTATGAAAGATTAGGGAGGTTTTCTATGAGAGTTATATCACAGGACGGAACAAAGGATTTCCCGTATGATAGCAGTTCGGTTTCTGTATATGCAGGATGTATAAATGGGCGCGTTTATGTGAGAATGCAGTTATGTGGATATGATGATTCAGTAGATGTTGCAGATTATTCCACCGAAGAAAAAGCAAAGAAAGCTATGAAAATGCTTAGAGTTGCATATGCAGGCAAATTTATCACAAATGCGGATATTCCAGATGATTTCAATGAAACGCTAAAGGCTGCTATGAAAGGCGGCTTTGGAACTGTGGTAGTTAAGGATACTTGCGAACGTGTGGAATTTAACAATCTGAATGGATATTTTCAATTTCCGGCAGAGGAAGAATTGGAGTAGGGTATGAAAAAAGTATTATTCGGACTAATAGCATATATTCCTTGGCTTGTTTGGATGATTGGATTTCATATTTACAAGAAAATTCGGCGAGGGGAAGTTTGGGAAAGTGATGTATTCATCCCAGTTATGTGGATTCTTATAATATTCGGTCAGTTTTTATACCCGATTCTTCAGTATTTGTATTAAGAAAGTGAGGTGGTATATTGGTTGAAGAATGGAAATGGGTAAAGGGTTTTGAGGGTGTGTATCAAGTATCAAACCTTGGAAGATTGAAGAGTTTCAAAAAATATTCTGACGGTTATATTCTTTCTGAAAAGAACGAAAAGGGAGGATACCTGAGTGTTATCCTTTATGATTCAATTCAGAAAAAGCGACGTTGTACTAGAATTCATGTGTTGGTGGCAGAGTCTTTTATCGGAGAAATTCCTAAAGGTTACCATGTTCATCACATTGACGACAACAAGCAGAATAATGTTGTTACCAACCTTGAAATTATACATCCAAAGAAACACCGAATAGAAACGCATAGACAACATCCACAAATAAGTACAGGAATGATGAATTACAATAAGTTTGAAAGACCTAAACATATTTTACAGTATGATTCAGATGGACATTTTATCGCTGAATATGCAAATGGACAAATTGCAAGCGAACTTACAGGAATTTGTCAAAGAAATATCTTGCAGGTGGCAAACGGAGAAGAATACAAACCGGGGAAGATAAGAAAACAAGCCGGTGGTTATATTTGGAAACTAAAGGAAAGTGAGGTGGTTTAAATGCTTATGCGATGTTGCGGTTCATCATCAGCAGGCAACAGTTACGCTTTAATCAGCAGCAGTGGTGAGATTCTTGCCATTGAAGCAGGTGTGAAATTTATGGACTTTAAGAAAATGATTGATTGGCGTATTTCTGATGTCGCAGGATGCATCGTCTCACATGAGCATGGTTAGGAGACCATGCGCGATACATAAAAGATTTCATGAAATCCGGCATTCCGGTTTACACGGCTTTTGAAACGCAGACCGCACTTGAAACCATAACCGGAGAACGTACAGCACCTATTCCACCGCGCAGACCACGGCAAATCGGCAGTTTTACGGTTACCCCATTCAATGTACCGCATGATACAGAAATTGAGTGCTACGGCTATTTAATCGAGCATGAGGAAATGGGGCAGTTGTTGTTCTTAACGGACTTAGAATACTGCAAGTACAATTTTTCAAAGCTGAATATTGAGCATATCATGGTTGAAGCCAATTACAGCATGGACTTGGTAGACCGGAATACGCCAAATTATGAACACCGCCTACGAGGTCATATGAGCCTTGATACAACACTTAAATTTATTCAGACAAACGACAACCCAGCTTTACGAAATGTCGTTTTAATACACTTATCGGACACAAGCGGAGATCCCGCGTTATTCCTACAACGAACGAAAGAAATAATTGAATATGGATCAAATGTTTATGTTGCAGAAAAAGGACTAGAGGTTGATATGAACCTTTGTCCGTTCTGATTGGTTGAAACACCTTGGCGAAAGCCTAAAAGAAACTATCTTGTTTGGCGAATAATAGTTATCACAAGCTTATTGAAAGCCATGTTTTGGCGGTGCGTTTACCGCACCGCCCTTACAAAAGATTGGAGGTAAAAATTGAAATTATGTGAATACTGTATGGTTGAATTTGAGCCGAAGCGACCAGATCAGAAATACTGTAGACCCGACTGTGCAAGAAGATCTGCGCAGTTTAGAAATTTTAAAAAGGCTGGAAGAATTGTGTATAAAAGAATATGCCCGAAATGCGGAAGGCTGTTTATGACGATAGATGAAAATAAGTTTGATTGCCAAGACTGCATTAGCATTGACGTTAAAGAACGCTTGAGAAAGCCAAAGAAAAAGGATGATGCAATCAAGGCTGTGAATCATATGGCACGCGCTTCCGGAATGAGTTACGGAAATTTTGTGGCTCAAATGAGCATGAAGCCATTGGAGAGGAAGTGATTGAGTTGGATTATAAGAAATTTAGACAGGCGAAAGCCATCGAAGCTAAAAACAAGCAGAAATGGCTTGCATTGAATCCAAGGCTTGATGAATCAAGCGGAATCTATATTTTGACAAGGCAGGACGAAAATGGGTTTAGATATGCCTACGTGGGGCAGGCAAAGCACATTTTAACCAGATTGTCACAACACCTTTCTGGGTATCAGCACATAGACCTTAGCTTAAAGTCTCATGGACTTTATTCAGAGGATAATCCATATGGATGGAATGTAGCATCAGTACACTGCCCGATAGATAAACTTGATGAGCGTGAGCAGTATTATGTCAAATTTTGTGCAAATAATGGCTATCAGCTTCGGAATAAGACGAGTGGATCACAGGGCGAGGGCAAAGCTAAGATTGATGATTACCGTCCGGCAAAAGGCTATTATGACGGCATTAAGCAAGGCAAAAAGACTCTTGCCAAGGAATTATCGCATATCGCTGAAAAGCACCTTGAAATCCGTTTAAAGCCGGAGAAACAGGGTAACAAAGTTTCTGAAAAACAGTATGAGAAGTTTATGACTTTGATTTCTGAAAATACATATGAGGAGAGTGATTAAATGGCAGAAGTCAAGTGGATTAAGATCACAACAGATGTTTTTGATGATGAAAAGATTCTGCTGATTGAGAGTATGCCGAGTGCGGATAGCATCATTACGATTTGGTTCAAACTTCTTATTCTTGCCGGAAAACAGAATAACAACGGCGTGTTTATGATGAGCAACAAGCTGCCGTTCACGGATGAAATGCTTGCCACCATTTTTCGCAGAGATTTGAACACGGTAAGGCTTGCGCTTAAGACATTTGAAGAGTTTGGAATGATTGAAGTTGTTGACAACGTGATAACGATTCCGAATTGGAATAAGCATCAAACGCTTGACGCTTATGAGAAGAAAAAGGAACGTGACAGGCTATATCAGCAGAATCGTAGAAAGAAGCAGAAGAACCTAATTGAGCAAAAATCGCCCGATAAATCGTCTGACGTCGCTGTTTCAGATAAAGAAGAAGAAAAAGAAGAAGATAAAGAGAAAGAAAATATAAAAGAAAATTCGCTGTCGCCCGATTCCGGAGATTTGTTTGATTTTGACGATGCATGGAAAAAGACTTTTAGCATATACCCCAAGAAAACAGCGTACACTGCCTCTAAAACAGCTTGGATGGATAAAGTGCTAGAAGTTATCGAAGAGAACCAACCGGACATTGCACGGCTGTTATACAAAGCAACAGAAGCATATTTGAGTGACTATCAAGAAAAGAATCCGGACGATACGGATTTTCGGTACATTCCAAAATATGTTGATTGGCTGAAAAATGATTGCGACTATTGGTTGCAGATTGCAGAGAAACGAGGTGATGACAGTTGACAGAAGCGGAGTTCGGAGTGATCGGGTGCGTACTGATTGACAATGATGTGCTAAATAGCATCTGGCGAACACTGAAACCGGAAATGTTTAGTTCGGATTTCGCACAGGACACATACAAGGAAATGCTTGCCATGTATGACCGGAATGAAAGCATTGACCCCATGTCTTTATCAATGGCACTTGAGAACCACAAATACACACAAGAGCAGATTAGCGAATTGATGAAAACTTGTATTACCGGCACAATCACTTCTGCAGTGATTAAAAGCTATACAGATGCGGTTGTGAAAGAATACAAAGCGCGAACAGTTAAAGACATGTTCCAGAGAGCCAGCTTAAAACCATGTGATATTGATGATACGATTTGTGATCTTCTTACAAGGCTTGAACATTTGCAAGAGGGAAAGGAAGTAAAGTTAAAACCAATTAAGCAGATTTCAGTTGAGAATAAAGACAAATATTTCAACGAAAGTGTTGGAGAGGGCGGTATAAAAATCGGGTTATCGCAACTTGATGATGCACTTGGCGATCTTGAACGAGGTGATGTAACAGTAATTGCTGCAAGACCGGCAGTCGGAAAATCCGCACTCACAACGCAGATTATTGGAAATATGGCAAAAAGGGGACTTAAGGTCGCATATTTCAATTTGGAGATGAGCGATAAACAGGTATATGAACGATTTATTTCAAGACTTGCGGAAATCGGCTTAACGAGAATCAGAAGGGCAAAAGCGTTTCTCGGTGATGAACAGGAAAAATTTAACCAAGCAAATGAAGAGATGAGCGATTATCAATTATGGATTGCATCCGGGACTGTATCCCCGAGAGAGATAAAGTCAGAATGCAGACACCAAAACTTTGACGTTATCGTTGTTGACTATCTACAATTGCTTATGCCGGATAACAGATATTCTGGAAGAAATGAAGAAGTAGCATCAATTTCAAGAGGTTTAAAATCGGTTGCAAGAGACTTAAATACACATGTAATAGCACTTTCACAGATAACAAGAGCTTCCGAAAGCAGAGACACAAAAGAACCTACCATGGCAGAGTTGAGGGAATCCGGGGCAATCGAACAGGATGCGTCAAACATAATTATGCTGTGGAATCTGTCAGACAATGACAAGGGAGCCAAGGGTGTAAAAATCGAGAAGAACAGGCAGGGAATGACAATGCGTGAAGCAATGGAGTTTGATGGAGATCACATGAAGTTTGTTGAAATCGAAAAACCGTTTGATGATGTTGTTGCGGAAATAAAAAAGAAAGAACGTGGGGACGGATTTAAGCCATACAATGGCGATTGTCCGTTTTAGGGGTAGTGGCTATGGCAAGTGCAAAGATTGAAAAGGGTTCGGAAGAATGGCAAGTATTTATGGATTATTGGCAATTCATTCAGAAATACTATTCTCCGGACAGCACTGATTCTTGGTGGGATGAAGTTGTAAAAGCCGGAGAATCATTGATAAACAAATACAAAGGCATGGAGATTGAAGAGCGTGCAAGACAGCTTGTATTGAGTCATTTTGCATGGTTGGAAATCACATACAGAAAGGAGAAATCAAAGAAATGAGCAATGCGTTGAGACGGAATAAAAAGCCAACATTTTACACCAAACAGGAGATGCGGACTATCGGGCGAAATGATTTTGAAAAGAGAAATGCTGATAAGGTTATATCAAAATCATACAAAGATTTTGTCGTGATTGGGTACATAATTCTGCATGACAAATTCGGATTCGGACAGACAAGAATCATCCGGTTGCAGGATTTTTTGAAATCTTACTTAGATGAAGCATCGTCCGGTGGAAAGAATGGCAAGGACTTGGCTGTTTACCTGAAAAGTAAATACGGAATCGACATCAAAGAGGAAATCAGAAAAATTCCACAGAGACAGTTAATGAATATGTATGCAAAGAAAGGTTTTTGCATCGAGCGTGAAGCATACAGGCTTTCCAGCGCATCGTTGTTTAACTATTTTGCACTGACACTTACGATTCTGAAAAAGGAGTTTAAGATAACAGCGAAACAGTTGCAGTATTTCTCGGACAAATTCATCGACTATATTGATACGTTAGCTAATTACAAGCAGTTTCAGTTGACTGTTCCGATGATAGCTGAGAGTTTAGCGGAAGAGATTAAGTTTGTGTGTGATTTGGAGGTTTAATATGACGAATAAAGAAAAATACGGAAATAAGATTATAGAACTTGCGGTAAACACAGGAATGTTTGGATTAAAAAATGGAGAGCCTGCAATTTGCGAAGAAACTGAATGTGAAGAGTGTTATTTTTATGAATCAGATTCGTGCAAAGGTAGTACGTATAATTTCTGCGAATGGCTTAATTTAGAGTATGTTGAGCCTCCTGTTGATTGGAGTAAGGTAGCAGTCGATACGCCGATTTTGGTAAGAAATAGCGAAAAAAATTCGTGGGAAAAAAGATATTTTGCAAAATACGAGAACGGAATAGTGTACGCATGGGGATACGGAGCAACATCTTGGAGTGCGCGCGGAAGTGGCGATATAAGCGATTGGAAAATGGCAAAGCTGGCAGAAAGTGAGGGATAGTCATGGAGAGATTAACAGTAAAATGGGCGGATAAAGTCTATGACACATTTGACCCTGTAGACATTGTAGATAATGAGTATTCAAAAGCGAATTACAATAAAATATTAACCAAGCTAGGAGATTACGAGGACTTAGAGGAACAGGGCAGACTTATCAAGTTGCCTTGTAAGGTGGGAGATAAAATTTTCCTTGATTTTGCAGGATTTGGAAAAGATGTAGACAAGTTTACAGTTAAGGATTTCCATTTGGATTGTTTTAAAGATGGAGAAACTACGCTGTTTTGCGATTATGAATCAAACGATAGGACTTTATCTGGTCAAATTGATGTAATGGAATTCGGAAAAACCGTATTCCTCACAAAATCCGAAGCCGAAGCAAAACTGAAAGAATTGAGAGGTGGAGAAAATGAAAGTAGTAATTGACATACCTAACGATTTCAAAGGAGATTATATTGTTGACAAATTTAAAGATTTCTTTTCAAGGGTTATTGCGGATATTGATTGCAAAGGTATGTGTGGCAGATACGAGAAAGAAATTGCTGAAATGTTTTTAAAGGCATTTGATGATAGTGAAGAAAAGAATACTTGCAACTGTCAGCGTAACAGCAATTCAAGAGATAATGAGTCTTGTTGCGGATGTGACAGTAAAGTTTCAGAAAATGATGATACAAAAAACAAAGTTACATCTCTGGAAATTATCGTAAGGATGATAGACAACAATCCATATTACGAAATCAAGTACAAAAAAGTCGGCGAAGATTATTACCATGTAGGTTACAGTTCATTCAATATTGATAATGTATTGAAATGGCGTGATGAGTGTTTTGAACTTGTTGATGCGAAAGCGACCCATGCCGACAGGATAAGGAATATGTCAGATGGAGAGTTAGCAGAGGTGATGCCTTGTCCATACATGAAAGACCCGTACGATGAGTGTGTTCATGGTTGGCATGATTATGATTGCAGTAAATGTAAACTTGATTGGCTTCAATCAGAAGCGGAATAGAGGGGTAAAAATGAATAAAGTTAGATTTGAGTTTCATCTTGCAGTAATAAAATTTTATTTTTCGATAATGAATTTATTATATGAAAGATGTTGCGAACACATTATTAAAGCTGAGAAAATTCTAGAGGAATTAGAAAGGAGAGAGCATGGAAGATAGATATTTATTCAAAGGCAAAGAAAAAGATAGTGGAAAATGGTTGGAGTGGAATGTAATGGAAGGAATCCCACATAATGTAACTATTTTAACTAATACAATCTGCTAATGCACAGGGCTGAAAGACAAGAATGGCAAGCTGATTTGGGAGAATGATGTTGTAAAAATAAATAATAGCAAGGTGAATACGCTTATAACATTTAGGGATTTTGAAATTATATATACAATTCCTAACGAAAAATATTATAAGCACAGACTTGAATATGATACTGAATATGAAGTTATCGGCAACATCTTTGACAATCCGGAGTTATTGGAAAGCGAGGGATAATATGACGGAGAGTGAAGCAATTAAGATATTGAAGAAAGACAGTTGTTATGAATGCGCACAAGGCACAGACAGCCCGCTTAATTGTGAATATGGGGGATGCAGGGTTGCGAAAGCTACTAGAGTAGCAATCAAGGCACTTGAAGAAGTACAACAGTACCGTGTAATCGGCACACTGGAGGAATGCGGGGCGGCGGCGGTTAAGCAGACGGCGAAGAAACCTATATTTAACCATAACCTTAGTGATACTCTTTCTATATTCCATTGTGAATGCGGAAACAAAATTAAAGTCAGTCACGATATAGGGATAATGAATAACAACAATGCGCCAAATTACTGTAGTAAGTGCGGTTGCAAGTTGGATTGGAGTGATGAAGAATGATTTTTCAATCGTACATAAATTTCTTTCTGCTAATACTTATAGCCATTAGGTTAGATATTCTAACAGAATTTGGAGTTAATCTTTTTTGCATTCTGTCAGTTGTAGCAATGATTGGACATGAGATTTTTGATTATTTGAAAAAAGGAGATGGAAAGCGATGAAACTGATTGAAGCAGATGAATTAAAAAAGAGTTATACCAACAATGGTTCATGGATATTCTTCTTACACAGAGGAACAGTGAGGATATGTTCTATGCGTTGGCACAAAAGATTGATGCACAGCCGACTGCTTACGATGTGGACAAGGTTGTGGAGCAGTTGGAAGAAACTAAGGCTTATATGCTATATGAGAATATGAACGCTGATGTTAAGTGGTTTAATAAGGCAATCGAGATTGTGAAAGGCGGTGGAGCAGATGGCAATTAAACCAATACTATTTAACACAGAAATGGTTCGGGCAATTCTGGACGGACGAAAAGAGAGTTGTAAAGCCACTACGGCACGTTATGGAGCACAGTGTATAAAGCCACCATATCAACCAGGGGATATCCTGTATGTCCGGGAAACATGGAAAAAGGCACCGAACGGATACTATTACTACGAAGATTGGCAAAGAAATGACATTGCCGATGTTACAAAGTGGAAACCATCCATCCATATGCCAAAAGAGGCGGCGCGAATCTGGCTTCGCGTTACCGACGTACGAGTGGAGCGGTTGCAGGAAATCACGGTGGATGGATGCCACAGAGAGGGTATAAATATTGAAACAAGTGCTGTGACAGATGGAGAAACTTTAAATAGAAAACATGATTTTAGCTTAGAGAAGTTTGAAACCCTATGGGATTCAACCGTAAAGAAATCCGACATTGACCGCTACGGTTGGGATGCGAATCCTTGGGTATGGGTGATCGAATTTGAGCGGTGTGAGAAACCGGAAGGAGTGTGAGGTATGAGTAAAAGCAGAGCCAGTAAAATGAACGGCTATCGTAGCATGGTAAGCCGTCAGAAAAATGATGTTTTTAAGTTTAAGCCTAAAAAGAAAAAGAAAGGGTGATGGTATGGCTAAAGCAGTATTGGTTATGGATATGCCGGAACAGGTGTGCCAGAAATGCACATTGTGCTATGAGACAGAGAATGATGACGAATACCTGTGCTGCGCGACAGGAAAATTTGTACCAAACGGAAAGAAGCCGGATTGGTGTCCGCTCC
>ENA-ORUB01000930-ORUB01000930.1-human-gut-metagenome-genome-assembly--contig:-NODE-930-length-35275-cov-9.161783_pt1 | contig 35275 bp, 30 predicted proteins | sample MGYA00241918_ERZ509200 | MGnify/ENA primary metagenome ERZ509200 (study PRJEB26280, sample SAMEA2338853) | human gut metagenome | biome: human gut; feature: human-associated habitat; material: faeces... | reverse complement strand
CAACGGGCTTTGACGGAATGGTCCAGCGCGACCTGGAGTACATCGCCAAGCGCGGCCCCATCACGGACTTGAAGATTGTTCTCCTCACGGTCGTTGAGGTCTTTACCGGTGGAGGTGCTTGCTAAATGACTGAACCGGTTAGGGTGGCTCAGGTTGTTGGCAAGATGGTTGGTGGCGGCGTCGAAGCTGTCGTTATGAATTACTATCGTCACATCGATCGCGGTAAAGTGCAGTTTGACTTTCTTGTTGATTCCGATTCGACGCTTGTTCCCCGTGACGAGATCGAATCGCTCGGTGGCAGGGTCTTTGAGATACCGCCCTATCAGCATGTAGCTGAATACCAGCGAGAGCTTCAGCGTCTCTTTAAGCAAGAGGGCTGGAAGATTGTCCATAGTCACATCAACGCGCTTTCGGTCTTTCCTCTTCGTGCTGCGAAGAAGGCGGGTGTCCCCGTGCGTATCGCCCATAGCCACTCTACGAGTGGTAGGGGTGAGTATGCCAAGAATGCCCTGAAGGCCGTGCTGAAAACGCAATCAAACCGGTATCCGACTCACCGTTTTGCATGTAGTAAATTCGCTGGTGAATGGTTATTTGGATCGAGTTCTCAATTTGTAGTCATGCGTAATGCTGTCGACTTGTCTGTTTTCGCGCCAGATGATGAGGATCGCCTAAGGACGCGGCGATCGCTTGGTGTTGCTGATGGACAGCTTCTAATTGGGCACATTGGTCGTTTTACAGAGCAGAAGAATCACTCATATTTGCTTAATATATTCGATCAGGTTTTAAAGATTCGTAATGATGCAGTTTTAGTTTTGGTTGGTTCTGGTCCGTTGGTTGAACAGATAAAGGACCAAGCTGATTGTCTGGGGATTAGCCATTCTGTTCGGTTTTTGGGCACTAGAAGCGACGCAGCATCTTTATATCGAGCATTTGATGTTTTCTGCCTGCCGAGCCTGTATGAAGGCCTCCCAATGGTCGGAGTTGAATGCCAGGCATCGCATACACCCATTCTTGCGTCTGATACCGTTACCTCTGAGACCGCTGTTACATCCATGATGCAATTTGAATCACTTTCTAGCTCCTGTATAAAGTGGGCCGAAAGACTTATTGAGTTGAGCACAGAGGTCTTCGCGCCTGGCGACGATGCCGGTTTGCAGGTATTTGAAATTAATGCTGCGGCCAGAGTGTTATTGGATTGTTATATGACCTATTTAGGTTCTGTTGATTAAGGGGATAGCTTGACTATTACATGTTCTAAGCGAGTCGCAGTCGCGTCGTGTCATGACAAAATCAACTTTGGCAGCGTTCTTCAGGCGTACGCGACCCAGCGTGCCCTTGAGGAGCTGGGAGTTGAAGTCAATACTATTGATAAACGTGGCCTGGGTCATGCTATTTCTGAAGGACGCAATGATTACTATCTTGAGCATCTATTTGATGTAGATCTTTATCGTGCAAAGCTGGGTTTTGTAAAGCATCGCATCAAGCAGAAGCTTGATGCTGACTTTGGAAAGAAAATGGCAAAGAGGAAAAGTGCATTTTCATCTTTCGAGTCAACACATTTTAGTTTTACTCCTCAAGCCGCTTCGTTTGAAGAACTTGGGGCGCTTGTGGCTGATTATGACAGCGTTGTTGTTGGCAGCGATCAGCTTTGGCTGCCTGTTAACATTGCTGGTAGGTACTTTACACTATCTTTCGTGCAGCCTCCTGTCCGCAAGGTGTCTTATTCCACTAGTTTTGGAGTATCTTCCCTTTCTGAAAAATATCTTCGTAAAACAAAAGATTTTCTTTCCGATTTTTCGGCCATTTCTGTTCGCGAGGATACGGGAGCGGATTTGGTAGAGAAAGCTACGGGCGTCCGATGCTCTGTTGTATGCGACCCTACGATGCTGCTGGCTAGAGATCAGTGGGCAAGCCTTGCTTGTTCCTCTTCGATTGACGTTCCTGACGAGCCCTATGTTTTCTGCTATTTCATGGGTAAGAATGCATGGAATCGTGAATGTGCCCAAGAGCTTGCCAAGCAGCATAATTTGAAGATCGTCGCCATTGCTCATCCCGATGAATATGTTAAGGCTGATGACGATTACGCGGATTATTATCCTTGGGAAGCCGGTCCGGCTGAGTGGGTCAACTTGATTGCCCATGCTTCGTATGTCTGTACTGACTCTTTCCACGGAAGCGTTTTCTCAAATATTTTTGAGGTGCCTTTCTTCTCGTTCCGTCGCCACGAGAATATGGGTGCTCAGTCTACGAACTCACGTATTGATACATTGTTGCGTGTCCTTGGAAACTCCGATCGTATTTGCGAATCGAAGGATGCTTTCCGTGCCGCAATGGCAAATGAAATTGACTTTGTGTCAGTACGTCAACGACTTAATGTGTATAGGAATGAATCGGCCAATTGGCTTAAATCAGCTCTTGAGTTGTAGGGAACAGTATGATCTCCATCACGGACAAAAGTAAATGCTGCGGTTGCGCTGCCTGTGCTCAAAAATGTCCCAAGCAGTGCATATCAATGGAATATGACGCCGAGGGCTGCGAGTACCCCGTAGTCAATGCTGACCAGTGTATTGATTGCGGATTATGCGAAAAGGCTTGCCCAGTGCTTAATGTTGATAAGGACGAGCCTAAGTCCCAACGAGCCTTTCTAGTCCAGCATAATGATCAAAAGGTGCTTGCTGAAAGCACTTCTGGTGGAGCCTTCACTGCCCTTGCTCAGGCCGTGATTGCCAACGGCGGTATTGTGTTTGGTGCAGGTTATTTGCGCGGTGAACAGCTTGTGCGAGCCGAAGGAGCCCCTGGGCGACTTAAGGTCGGACATTTTTCTGTGGAAAGCGTTGATGAACTTTGGCGCTTCCGCAACAGTAAATATGTTCAGAGCGTTGTTGGCCCTGCGTATCCCGAGGTCAAACAACAACTAAAAACTGGACGTGAAGTTCTCTTTATTGGTACCCCTTGTCAATGCGAAGGCCTGCTTCGATTTTTGGGCGGCAAGCCGGCAAATTTACGCGTGGCAGACTTCGTCTGCCGCGCGAACCCCGCTCGCGCTGTGTTCGCGCGGCAGGTCGAATGGCTTGACGCAAAGGTTGGCGTAAAAGGTGAGACCGTTCTTTTTAGAGATAAATCACGGTTTGGCTATCGCTATTCAAATATGTGCGAGCTCGAAGGCGAGACTCTGTATGGTGAACGGCTGTACAGTGAAGGTGTCGAAACAGATCCTTACCTAAGGGCCTTTTTTGCTGATCTTTCAGATCGACCCATTTGTTACGAATGCCCGTTTAAAAAGCGTTATCGCGTTACTGATTTGACTTGCTGGGATTTCTTCGATGTTTATCGACTCTCGAAAGAGTTCGACGACAATCGGGGCGTCACTCGAGTTCTCATCCAAAGCGATGAGGGACAAGAATTGCTTGATCGAGCCTCAAGCTATGCCCGTATGAAGGAGATTGATGTTGAGGCTGCAGTAGAAGGTGTTCGTGAACTTACTAAGTCCGTGAAGCTGAATCCGCGTCGCGATGAATTCATGGCTGATGTGGCGAATCTGGATGGTGAGGAGCTTATGAATAAGTGGTTCCCCGATTCCGGAAAAGTAAAAGCCGAGCGCTTTGCTAGGCATACATGCGAAAAGCTTGGAATTTATGACCCGATGAAGCGTCTGGTTAAAAAAATCATCAAGAAGTAGCCTATTGTTCGAAAGGGAATTGATGATTCCTAAAGTTCTGCACTACATCTGGTTCGGTGGAAGTGAGCTTCCTGAACTTGAAAGAAAATGCATTGAGTCTTGGTCGAAGATCATGCCTGATTGGGAAATTCGTAGATGGGACGAAAGCAATTTCGATATAAATCAATGTGAATTTTGTCGTGAGGCATATGCCTCAAAAAAATGGGCGTTTGTCAGCGATTATGCGCGCTACAGAATACTGTATTCAGAGGGTGGAATCCTTCTCGATACAGATGTCGAAGTCCTGAAGCCTCTGGACGAGCTTTTAGATAATGAGGCTTTTGCGGGATTCATGAAGAATAATTTCTTCTTGAATCCCGGCCTCATCATGGGTTCTGAGGCCGGAAGCCATGTCATGAGCGATGTCGCAAAATTATATGAATCTATGAGATTTGAGATGCGAAAAGGCCGCAACTCTATGGATACCTCTCCGAGGGTGCTAACTGATTACCTGGAAGTGAGTTGTGCTCTTAAGAGAGATGGTTCATTTCAGCAGTTAAATGGTTTCACTGCATACCCTGCTACTTATTTTGATCCCCTAGACAGTCATAGTGGCAAGTTTGAAATTACTGATGATACATATTCTATTCACCATTATTCAGGCACCTGGTTGTCACCCGCTAAGAAGTTCCGTGTTGAAATGCGGAAAAAGCTTGCGCCAGTAATTGGACCCAAGCTGTCTTGGTTCATCTCCTCTGTTCTATCGGTACTTAGATTTGGAAGGAAGGCTTTTTAATGGTTTCGTCTGCCTTAGACCACAATAAGCCTAGGGTTTTAGTATCTGGCCTTTCAAATGGGCTGGGTGGAACCGAAATCGTTGTTGGTAGGTATATAAAGGCCCTCAGCTCATATGCTACGTTTGAATTTCTTGCTTCGTTTGAGGGACTTGGTGTTGCTGCAATTGAGGCCAAGCTTAACGGATTACCTTATGTCTGTTCATTTGGCGTTCCAGATGCGGCTGATATTTCTGATATATTTTTAAAATGCTCCTTTAATGTTGCCGAATGGATTGAAGCAATTATTTCTACGGGTCGTCCAAATAAGCTTGCGGGGGGCGTCTGTTTATGACGTCAACAAGCAAGCAAGTAAATTGCTGTCAATCTTCCTTGGTCGACAATCCTCTCGTGAGCGTGATTGTGCCGATGTATAACGCTGAAAAAACGATTCAAAAGACATTAAATAGTCTTCAGCGTCAGAGTGTGAGCAACATTGAAATAATTATTGTTGATGATGGGTCGACAGATCGTGGCGCTGAGCTAGTTATGGCTATTGCAGAGGGCGACAACCGGATTAAGCTGATTAGTCAAAACAATAGTGGTGTATGCGTGGCGCGTAATAGGGGTATCGATGAGGCCTCCGGTGATTGGGTGGCATTTGTTGATGCTGACGATATGCTGCCTATAAATGCAGTTAGGCTGTTGCTTGAATCCTCAGATGGCTGTAGCTTGGTTATCGGGGCTCTACTGAATGAGCATGGCGATTATTCGGGCAAGGCTATAAGCATCGACTGGAAAACAGCATGCTCTCTTAGCCTTGCATTTTGGGATAATGTTAATAAAGTTCCGTTTTCGAGCTTTACTAAAGGTGTTGTATTCCGAAGCGTTTGCGGAAAGATATTTAAGAAATCATTATTCCGGAATGGTTTTCTTAAATTTGAAGATGGCATTCGTTTCGGTGAAGACGCGTTGTTTATGGTAGATGCTTATCGTCTGGCTGAAAGTGTAAAAGTAGTGGACTCGGCGGTCTATTGCTATGTCAACAATAGTGATTCAGTAACGAGAAATACTGATATCTCGGCTATCGAGAGTGTTGATAATTTACTGGTAAAACTATATGAGCTATGTCACGTGAATCCGGATTTAAGCGAACTATATAAGCAATCTGCAGTCAGGGAAGTCTTATCTTTGATTCGTAATTGTGCACGTTTGGAATCGAATCAGCTATTTAAGCCTGTCTCTAATATGGTCTGCCAGTCGTATTTCAGCTATTTAATGGAAGGCTTTGCTTCTCACCGCTATTCACGTCGATTTATCTCTGAAGTGAAAAATCGCATTACGATCCGTCTTCTTCTTGCGAGGCGTGTTATGGCTGCAATTGGCTTTACTAAGTTTGTTTATGGGGTACGTTAATTGAATTTGACTAATGTGGAAAGATCATGGACTGAGATTATACGAGCAAATGCCGGGGCTGTAATGTTCAGCTTTGCTTTGGCTTTATTTTCAGTTTCCTATTATATTGGATCAGTAAATGCTACCAATGTGTTTGGGATTTCTCTTGCGGTGCTTTCGCTGGTCCTTGAGTTGTTTGCCTTAGCGTTTCTACTGCTGAAGCTTTTACTACAAAAGACTTCTCATGTGAAAGTGCTAGTTGGCTTGCTGCTGATTTTAATTTGCGTCGGGTCGCTGAAATCAAATAAAGCCCCTCAGATTATTTGGTTGGCGCTGTTTTGCCTTTGCGCTGAAGACGTCCCTGAATACTACATCTCAAGGTCTATTCTTGTATCGTCCGTCTTTATGCTATTGATGGTTGTTGGTCTCAATAGTGTCGGTGCCATTCCTTCTGTATTAATGTCGCGCGGTAGCAATTTTGTACGAAATTCGATGGGCTTTGCCCATCCTAATAATTTTGGACAGCTTTTGTTTATTGCTTATTCTGCTTCTATTTTTGAGCTGAAAGGCAGAAGCGGTCTTGCGGGCATCTTCTGTTTCGCAATTGCTTTTTTCGTAGCTGATTCAAAAACTTCTGCAGCAGGCATTTTCGTAATGGCCTTGTATTCGGTTATTTCATTCAGAAGCCCCCGTTCAAAACCATATGGGTCCCTATTTACTTTTTTACCGCTTTTTCTGGCGATTATTAGTATAGCCCTGCCCTTTATGTGGTCCCATGGTGCCAATAAATGTCTTGTTCAGCTTGATAATTTAATGACCAATCGGATTTTTTATTCCGCCTATTATTTTGAAAACTACCCTCTGACTGTTTTTGGTAATGACTTAACGGCCATAGTTTCGCTGCCGTCTGCAACGGGTGGTTATTTAATACAAACAAGAGTCATGCTTGACAATGCATATTGTCGACTACTTATTCAATACGGTTTGATCCCATTTACCGCGTTTGTTGCTTTCTATTGCGTAGCGATAAATAAAGCGCGTATTTCGGCCCACGTGACATTCATGGGCTTGGTCTTGTATTCCCTAATGGGGTTTGTTGAATGCGGAATGTTATATCCAGCATGTAATTTCTTTATGCTTATGGCGCTGCCCGCCTTTTCAGATAAGGGGCCCTGTCAATCCAGGGTGCCATCAAAGGATGTTGTGGAGATGGCTAAATAATGGCAAAAATTAATACTACCAAGTCAGACATTATATGGAACTATGTAAGCACTGTTCTTTCAATGGGGAGCAGCTTCCTTCTTCTTCCGTTTCTGCTTGCTTACTTATCTAACGCCGAACTTGGTCTCTGGTACACTTTTGTTGCCATTGGGAATTTAACGCTGTTATTTGAATTTGGCTTTACACCAACTTTTGCGAGAAATATTGTCTATTGTCTTAGCGGTGCGCGTAGCATTAGCAAGAGCGGCTACGATTCATCTCAAGTTGGTGATTCTGTAGACTATGAGCTGCTTGGCAAATTGATTAAAACATCCCGGATTGTTTACGCGTTAATTTCTTGCGTTGTCCTGATGCTTACCGCTACAGTTGGAACTGCCTACATTTCTTCAATTTCAAGTGCTATTGATCCCTTTTCTTGTTGGACCGCATGGTTAATTTTTTGTTTTGATGTGTTTTTTAATCTATTCTTTTTTCATTATACGACCTGCCTGAGAGGGTTCGGGGATATTTCCGCTGAAAGCAGGGCAAAGTCTTATGGTCGCATTGGGCAGCTTGTGGTTTCTGCGTTTTTGCTGTTTATGGGTTTTGGCATCATTGGCGCTGCCATCGGTTATCTGTTTAATGACATTGTGCTGAGATTTTTTTGCGGTCGCTTTCTGGAGGTTCACTCAGAGGCGATAAAAAAAGCAAACGATGCTTGTACGGGTGTTTCTATTTCTGAAATAAAAGAAACGTTTATTTCAGTGGCTTATTTGGCGTGGAGGGACGGCGTTGTTCAACTTTGCTGCTATGCTTCCACTCAGTTGAGTTCGCTGCTCTGCTCCTATTTTCTTGGTGTGGAGGTTAACTCTCAGTATTCATTAATTATTCAAGTTGGCGGTGCAATTTACGGGTTTGCCAGCGCCTACGTTCGATCTTTTATTCCAATGTTTCAATCTGCTTATGCTGGTGGCGAAGTTCAGACTGCACGAAAAATTATTGAAAAAAGTCTGTCTCTATATTGGATTTTAATTGTTGTATGCACGATCGGTGTCTGGTTTGTCGGCTTCCCAGTCTTGTTCCTAGTTAAGAAAGGTTTTTCCCCCGACGGGCTTCTTTATTTCGCCTTGGTTGTTTATCTTGCGGTTTGGAACCATCATTCATTGTGTTGTAATTACATTATCAGTACGAATGAAATCCCCTATCTCCCGGCTTATATAGTTTCGGCTATTGCAGGTTTTGTATTGTCGTATGTCTTAATTTCCTTTACTGGCATGGGCGTCTGGGCGCTTGTGGTTGGTAATGGGGCCGCTCAGCTTGCATATAATAATTGGAAATGGCCTATATACCTTGCGCGTAAATTCTCTTCCCATTATTTTGCGTTGATTAGAGCTGGTCTCATGCAGTGGTCCTGCGCATTGAAGAAATAAGTGTTAATCACTGCTTTAATGCGACTTATGATTTCGATCGCGCCGATAGTGCCGAGAAAGTGGTGTAGAGTCCGATCCGAAGTAAGTTGCATGGCGTTGGGGAGCAGAGCCTGCTCGGCAGATCACCATTTAGATGCAAGGCCTATAACCCGATCGCAAACCTCCAACGCAGCAGATCGATGCGTGACGATGATGACGGTATGACCGAGATTTCGCATGCGGTCCAGCATTTCTCGCTCGGTCTTGGGGTCGAGGGCCGATGTGCATACATCGAGCAGAAGCACGGGGGAGTCGGAGCAGACCGCACGCGCAACGGCAAGGCGCTGGTCCAGGTCCCCATACCAGTTGTCGTTGGTGTCGTCCCAGGTTAGGTCCATCTGGCACCATTTGCCGTCGATCTTTACGGCGTTCCAGGTGTGGCCGTTGCCGGTGATGCGGCCGTTGGCGATGCCCGCGGCGTCAAGGAGCTTGGAGTAGATGCGCTGGTAGCTCTCGCAGGTGCCCTGGTGGCGCGTGAGGCCGCTTTCGGCCGAGCACCAGTTGAGGCTGTGGTCGTACTCCAGCTGGTCGAGCGTCCAGTCGTGGAGCCACAGCGCCATGTCGTATTCCGAGCCGTTTGTTTCTTGCCTGCACAGGTCCACGGCGTCGTTGACGATCTGCGTGACGCTTGGGCGGGCGGCGTCGTTTACGGCCACCTCCGCCGTGGTGCGCAGGTAGTAGATCCCCTTGTCGTTTTGGGGGTCGTTTCTGTCGTTGTCCATAAAGTAGAAGTAGATGCGGTACGTGCCCGATGCCGTGAAGTCAAAGGTAAAGTCGTGGCCCGCGGTGCCCAGGCTGTAGTAGCTGGCCCATGCCGGGCGCGACGGGTCGCAGACGCTTTCCTGGCTGCCGCCGTCCCAATAGGTGGGCACGTCCATGCGCGCCTTGGCCTGGGACGAGCCGCTGGTCTGGGTTACGTGGAAGGTCGTCGCGGTGCCCGCTGGGGCGTCGTTCCACGAGACGGTGAAGGTGACGCCGTTTTGGGTTGCCGTGGCGGAGTGGGCGTAGGTGGTTTGTGGCGTGGTGGAGATGCCCTCGGGCGTGCCGTTGGTTTGGGCGCGGAGGGATGGGGCGGGGGTGCCGGTTGCGGCGGTGCTGTCGTCGGCGCTTTCTGTGTTGACGGCGCTGTTGCCGGTGGATGTTGCGGTGCCGTCCTCTACGGTATCTGCTGCCGCATTTGTGTTGGTGTCGTCTGCAGCCTTGCCTGTGTCGCTGCCCGTGGCGCCGGCTTGCGACTGCTGCTCTGCGGCTGCCTGAGGCTGGATGGCTTCCGCGATGGCTGCCATGGGCATCGTCGCGCCGACCATGGACGTGCACGCGATCGCGCAGATCAGGTAGTAAAGGGGTCGTTTCATAGCGGAGCCTCTCGGTGAGCAGCCAATAGGGTCCGAAGGCAGCTCCAGGCCAGCACTCCGCACATATTTTGTTGCGGTTTATTTTACGGGAACCCCAGTCAACATCAGCGAACTTTCTGGGGAATGTTGAGGAGGGGGAGGGAGCAGACTGGGGATTGGTGTTCATAAGAGACAGGGCCTTGCGTGCAAATAACCTTCTTAGGATTGCTATTGCGATTTAGAAGCAACTCGAAGCGGTTGCGCCTCACACTCGGTACAACACGAGGCGTGCTAGATTATTGGTAGCCATAAACCCTAACGGTCGGGAGGCTGCATGAGGATCTCTAAGCTGAAGATTGAGAACTATCGGAATCTCGATGGTGTTGCGATTAGTTTTGACGAGGACGTGACCTATATTGTCGGCGAGAACAATCTCGGCAAAACGAATGTGCTCGACTTGCTCAATACAATCTTCAACCAAGCGATGATCAACGAAGAAGATTTCGCAGACACCGAAAGGCGATCAGGTGCTGTAGTAACTTTAAAGATGGACGAGGACGAGATCGGAATATCGGGGATCGACATCGATCCTACGACCGGAAACACCATTACCGTCTGCGCCTTTGCTGACGATCCGGATTCTCGAATAGAGTTTGTGGCCGAGGAAAGCGGGGAAAAGATCCCCCCTTCTTTTATGAGATCCGTTCATATGTTCAGGTACTCTACTGCATCTTTCAATAGGGGAGACTTGGCGTTTGACGGTACGCGCGGCGTCGGTAAAGTTCTCTCCAAAGGTATCGCTCTTTACCTGGATAAGGAGGGCAAAGAGGTCTTTGACTTTCTAGACGGGAATGAGCTCGAAGGTCTGCTTGAAGATCTCGGTGCGATTGTCGGTGACGTACCCATCTTGTCATCATATGGTGTGAGGACGGGCGTCGACTCATCGGATAGCGGAACGCTTGGAAGTTTGGTTACCTTGCTTGATAAGAGAGGCGTTCATTTTAAAAAGGCGGGGGTAGGCTTGCAGTACCTCGCCATTGCCTCGCTTTCGATAATCGAGAGCATTATGCGACTTTCGCCTAAACGCCTTCAAGAGAGCCTCTGCTCGGATGGCGATGACAAGCGCGTGCTGCATGCCGTGCTGGCTTATGACGAACCCGAAGCTCATCTTCATCCGTATATGCAAAGACGGCTCTCGAAGAGCTTACATAGGATTTGCGAAGGGGAGGACACCAAGTTTAACGCCCTTCTAAAGGAGTATTTCGGGATTGATTCAATCAAAGCTCAGCTGATCATGGTGACGCATTCGCCAAACATTCTTGCTCGCGGCTATAAGAACATTGTGCGATTTGGACAGGGCGAAGATTCTCCAAGGGTCATGTGCGGCAAGGATATTAACCTTTCTGACAAGGTTGAAAAGCATCTTATGCTGAACTTTGAGTCAATACGAGAGGCTTTTTTCGCGCGGTCGGTATTGGCTTTTGAAGGGCAGACGGAGTCTGGGGCCATTCCGGTCTTTGCACGCAACCTTGGGATGGATCTGGATGATTATGGAGTTGTGCCTATCAGGGCTGGCGGGAAAAAGAACGTCGAGCCGCTCTGTGAACTTCTGAACAAGTTTGAGATTCCAAATTATTCCATTGTCGATAGGGATAACGATTCGCTAGAAACTTCTGGAGACCACATAACGACAACTGAACGGGATTTTGAAGCTGAGGTCATCGAAACTATTTTCGTTAATAGGAACCAAAGCTCGTTTATTACACTTCTTGAGGCGACGGATCGTCAGAGGGCAACTTCCATCAAGGGCAATAGCAAAGCATTGAAAAATGCCTGCGCTGTCTACGGTGTTAGCTTGACGGGCCCTGAGTATGATTTCCAGGGATCGGAGTTTGACGGACTATTCACCGACACACCCGAATCGCGTGCGCTTATGTATGCATGGCTTTCATCGAACAAGGGCGTTGGGTCTGGCGTTGCCCTCGCGGAGGTTTTTGGTGCCGATGGCGTTCCCGCATGTTATAAAACTATTATTTGTAAGGCCGTGGGGCTTTAATGGTGATGAGTCAGGCTGACTTACGGGATAGTGTTAGAGCTGCGATTGAGGTGCGCTGTGGCGGAGATACATCACAGTGCTCTGCGATTTTTGCGCCATCGAAGAGGGTATTCGTAGAGGCCCCGGCAGGATACGGGAAAACCACAGTGATGACTGGGCGAGCTTGCTGGTTGCTGGCATCTGGGGAAGTCCAGCCGCCAAAAAGGATTTTGTCCCTAACCTTCAGCGTCGCTGCCGCGCGGAGAATGCGTACGGATTTAAGCGCCACTATGTCGGCGCTTCCTGGTCCCGTGGCCAAGCGTTTTGAGGACAGCGTCATGGCGACTAACTTCCACGGCTTTGCTTGGGCTCTGCTGCGCAGATACTGGAGATCGCTCTCGCTCCCAGTAAACGTTGACGAGCTTTCTATGGTTGATGACAACGGCGCCGTTAACGAGCTGGTTTTGCGAGGTGTCAGGCTGACCTGGAATGAAAAGAATGCCGTTGACGACTTCCTCCGCTTTATGAGAAACGGTCAGGACATGGACTTGAGGCGCGTGATGTTTTCCTTTAATAGGATCATCAGGGATCGGTTCGTGCCGAACGGTCTCTTGCCATATTCTGGAATGATTTCCCTTGCAATTGAATTGCTCTCTCATTTTCCCAAGTTAAGGTCCTATCTGTCGTCAGCGTACCCTGTCGTGCTCGTCGACGAGGCGCAGGACACGAATGCGTTGTGTTATATCTTTCTAAATGGCTTGGTTTCTGATAAATCAGGAATCTGCATGTTCGGTGACCCTATTCAGCGTGTCTATGGTTTTATTGGCGCAATGGAAGGCTTAAAGGCAAAGGCCACTACCGACCTGTGTCTATCGCCGCTGGAGCTCGAACATAATCATAGGTTTTCTGGGGGATCTATCGTTGGAGAGCTCGGTGCTGCGATTCGCTCCCACATGAAGGGTGCCATTGTCGGCGGTACGCCCCGACTTCCCATATTTGTTGGCGCTGCACAGCAGGACGAAGCGACAGCCATTGTTTCCAAGGTTACGGCGCTCATCCAAGTCGGTGGCGGGAAGATCGCGATTCTTGTTCGTAAGCGTGGTGCCCTTGCCGATCTCATTATGGAAGAGCTTGCTAAAGAAGGTATCTCTTACTTCAACGGACTCTTCTCGGATACAAGTCGGGGGTTCATCGAATTCAATGCGTTTGCTTTATCCAGGATTACCGATGCAGTGTCTGGAGAAAAGGGCGTCAGCCGGTCTGCTGCGGACAAAATAATCGACTCCATCTCTGATGAACTGCTGACTGGCTCCAAGAGGTTCGAGTATGGGCGGTCCTATGCCATGCTTCTAGGAGCGCTGCGGAAACACCTTAAAAATGACTGCGTCGCGATGGGACCTTCGGAGCGCTTCGACTATATCGTTAGTATCTTTTCCGAGGGCTCCCTGCGACGTTTCTCCGATTACCTTGATGTGGGCATCTCCATGATGACCGTTCACTCCGCTAAGGGGCTCGAGTGGGACACCGTTTTCATTCCGGGCGTTACGCGTTTCGATTGGCCTGGAGTGATTTGCTCTCGGTGCGAAAGTGCTGGTATGTGCTCGCGTTCTGCGTATGGATGCCGGATCGTGGATGCGAAGAAAATGCCAGACGGGCTTATTGAGGAAATGGGCCTGCTGTACGTCGGTGTCACTCGCGCCCGCAAAGCGGTATACGTCTCCGCTTCTATGCAGCGCAGGACAAATAACGGGAACTATCAGGTTGCCTGCCCCTCTTGTCTAACGTCTCTTCCGGGCATCGAACCCGTGAGCTGGACAGCCATGGACGGGGAGGGGTGATCCCGGGGCGGTATGGAGTGTGTCCGCTGTTGGCGTTCCTATTCCAATCCGCATGTTGTTAGGGATACGCAGGCCCTTGTCCTGCAATTGAGTGCTTGCTAAAACTGGCCTTTTTGCTGTATAGCGTTGACTGAAAAGGGAATAAATTTTCTTGCCCATCGCGAATTGGCGATGGGGTACGCTACTGCCGTCAATATAGCAAACGACGAAATCGCAATTCCGACGTTCGCAACATTGACGCCAGCGTTGCCTGCGGCTAGCTGGATAAGGGCTTCGATGGTCATAAGTACCAATTCCTCGCTTTCGTCTAGTATGGCATAGGCAAGCATTGTTTTAGGTGGCCGCGAAAGCGTTGGTTGCACTTGCTGCGCCTTTAATTAGCCTGTCCGGGGAGGGTTAGCCGCCGCTTGTTGATCCGGACGGGTTGATTTATTTGGGGGTATTTTGGCCGAGTTCGATATCACTCGTATTCCTCGATATAGTTCCAAAAGTTCATATGCCCATTTTGATCATAGGATTTCTTTTGCCGAAGCCCAGGCCAAGATCTTAGATCCAGGGTACGTTTCCCAACACGCGTTCTACCCTCTAATTTCCAACGAGATCATTGCTGTTCGGTATCGTGGAGGTAAGCGAAGCTGCAAGGTTCGCAATATCGCTTATGCCTCGCATTTCGATCACCGCGTCTTCCAGTACTACTCTTATCTTTGGTCGGACTTATATAACAAGAAGGCTATTGCCGAAAAGTTTAATGAGGTTGCCGTAGCGTACCGCTCTTCGCTTTCATCAGATGGCGCCGTAACTGCTATCAGCAATATTTCCTCAGCTAAAAAGGCCTTCGATTATATACGCGAGCAAGATTCGGCTTTTGTGCTTACGGGTGATTTTGAGAGCTTCTTCGACAACTTAAATCATGCTCATATAATGACGTCGTTGCGTTCGTTGTTTCCCTGTGGACGCTTACCGGACGATCACTATCAAGTCATTAAAAATATCCTCCGATATTCGTGCTGGCCTATTGCTGATTTGGCTGCTCGACATGAATTGCCATGGCCAGCAATCGATCCTGCTCGGGAAAAAATGATCAGCGATGCAGCTATCGAGCTTCGGTTCAAGTCTATTCGCGAACTTAATAAGCTGGATGTTATCTTGCCAAAGTCTGAGTTTCTTGCAAACAAAAGTAAGGTCATCACCAGACCGTGGAAGCAAACGGGTATTGGGCTGGGAATTCCTCAGGGTCTTGCCGCAAGCGGAGTGCTCGCTAACATCTATATGGCCGATATCGACATTAAGGTCAGGCTTGCCGTTGAACGGGTTGGCAGCTTGTATCTTCGTTATTGCGATGACTTTATTATTGCCGTTCCAAAGTCTGGCTTTGATGCACTTGTAGAGGCCATCAATCTAATGGCCGATGTTGATTCCGTTAAACTTCAGCCTGAGAAAACCAAGGCGTTCCGGGTTGATAGCAGCGGGGTTGCTCAGCTTGATTTTGAAAGCGTTCGTACGGGTAAGGTCCTTTCGTACTCCGGTGCACATCCGGCACAGAAAGTCAGCTTCTTGGGGTTTGACTTTGACGGGCGCGTTGTAAGACTTCGACAGTCTACGGTTGGAAGGTACCACAAACGCCTCTGTGAGGCGGCCACTGCGATTGCGCGTTCTAATCAGGGGGAGGGAAGGCACGCATCAAAAAAGCGCGTCTCTGCTCTGTATCAACATTATTCACCGCTCGGTATTAAGGGAAGAAGGCTATGCCCATCGGCTGGCGCTGACTCTTCTGCATTTTCTCGCTATGGGAACTTTCTCTCCTACGCGGCAAGAGCCCAAAAGGCGTTTCCAAATGATCCGATTGCCCCCGACGAGGCTAAGATTTACAGGAAGATTAAGCGCTTGAGTGCTCGGTAATTTGGCTGTTATGGCTTCGGGCGATTTTGCTACAAAAAGCCGGTTTGTTAAACCTATATTGATTGCTGCCGGTTCCCATTTCTTGGTAGCGTCCTGCGCTTGTCCAGTCGGGGCGTTATAATTCACGGAAAGATACGGCTTACAATTATTAGGGGTTGGCTTGGGGAGTACTCTTTCCGTGACGGTCATGGTTGGCAATGGATTTGATTTGTCGGCAGGATTGAAGACAAGTACCACTAGGTTCATGGATTTCTTTTCCAAAAACCATGCTTCGGATGAAGGCCCAGTTGGCAGCTTGGCAGGTTGTATTAAAAAAGAAGGAGCGCGGGAGTGGGCTGACTTTGAGAAGAAACTGGGTGAATATACTTCAAATCTCGAGGTTTACGAGGAAAAAGCGGTTGAAGCTGCGCTCGATTGCAAAGAGGCGATAGATGTTGATCTCGCCGCTTTCATCGCGTCGGAAGATAAAAGAGTAACCGATGAATTCATCGAGGCTAACTCCGAATCTGTCATAGACTCTTTGGCATATTGGTGCTCTGCGTTGCAGCCTCTGGAAAGACAGAGGATACTTGGTTACTATTCGACTGATTTTGAGCTGAACGTTTCTATTGTCACTTTTAACTATACTACGTTACTTCCTCGCCTATTTCATGCTTTCGGAACAAGCGGGCATGCAACCCCAGAGGATAGCCGGGGTGTTTCTTCCATCCGGCTCATTCATCTTGTCCAGGCTCACGGTGCTCTCGGACGTGAGCCAATATGTGGCGTTAATGATGCGTCCCAGATTGGGTCGGACGCTCTTTCCAAAAACGAAGATATTGCATCCACCTTTGTAAAAGGCGAAATACAAAAGCTATTCGGTTCCGTTGATGACCGTAGGGCGGAAGATATTATTCTTGGGGCCAATATATTGATTATATTTGGCCTGTCGCTCGGAGAGACGGATATTCGCTGGTGGGAAACTGTGGTGAAGCTTCTAAAAAAAGGGATTTTCATTTTGTTTTGATCGCTTCGACTAAAGCTGTATCCGCTAGAAGGAGCCCTGCGTCTTTTCGTCGTTTTTCAAAAGCGCTTAAGGAAAAATTGTTGACCCGTGGCGGCGCGGACGATGATGAGAAGCGATTGCTTTCCGAGCGAATTTTTATTATCCCTGCCGGTTCAATTTTTAGATTTAAAAGCCTTATTTCTGATGCTGATTAGGTCTGATTGCTTTTGCGTGTCGCTTTCGACTAGTTTTGCTTGTGCTATCCCTAGGCTAGTACTCAATTAATAGGATAACTGTTAGTAGGGAAGCGGCTCGATACCGGTCTTGACGGTGACTTGCGTTCTGATATGGCCGCGATTAATGACTGATTCATGGGGCTCAAAGATTGATTCGGAAGCTTCGTGGCATTGGATTGACGGCCCCGGGCTTTCCCTTAGAGTGATAGCTGTGATGAGGCCTTGCGACGGTACGTCCGGCTTGGTCCGCGGGAACCGCCGAAAGGCGGTTTTTGCGTTTAAGGGACTGTTTTCAAAGGGTATTTGTCGCCTTTTCGCTTTGGGGCAGTGGGTTTTTATCGCCGTTTTCGGAAGTACGGAAAAATCGGAAACCTCCGACCGCAACCCGATTTTTACCAACAAAACCGCAGAGCACAAGTGCAAAATTGCGGCCTAGTCGACAGATCTCGGTTTTTCACCGCACTTCCGGAAGCGTTTGTCTAAAGCATGCGACAAGCTTTGGAACCTCTGAGCGCAACAGTTTTTTCGCGTAAAAGAACCGCAGGTAGATGCACTGCGTCATTCCGGTGTGAATGACCTGCTTTTCCTGCTGATATTGTTCTTGTCCTACTTAGCTGCTATAGTAGCTTTACCGCAGAGGTAAAACTTTGATAGGAGGTGGTCATGCAGGTCAATTACAAGAACCGTCACATCGAAAAGATCTGTACAAACGCTTCCGTTGCTGCCAAAAAATTCGATAAGCGTACCGTGGGGCTTATCCAACAGCGTGTAGATGAGATTCATGCTGCTGATTCCGTTGAGATGCTCGTTCAGTTTGGGATCGGGCGATGCCACCAGCTTGTTGGTGACCGTAAAGGGCAATTTGCAATGGACTTGGTACATCCTCTGCGATTGGTATTTGAAGTCATTAGGGATGAGATTCAGATAGCGGAAATTCAAGAAATCGTTGACTACCACTAGCAAGAGGTTTGTAAATAGGAGAATGCTTAAGAGGTGAGAGGTCATGGCAAGGAGCAAGACTTATATCGCAACACCACCAGGGGCTACCATAAAGGAGCAGCTTGAGTATCGCGGTATGAGCCAGCGCGAGTTTGCTAGGCGCATGGATTACTCTGAGAAGTTCATAAGTCAGCTTATAAATGGGCAAGTTGAACTTACTCCAAATACTGCACATAGGCTCGAGATGGTGCTGGGCGTTCCCTCGGCATTTTGGATGAATCTTGAGGCGCGTTATCGTGAGAAGTTGCTGCAGGTCGAGGACGAAAATTCTATCGAAGAGGATAAGCAGATAGCCAGGAAGTTTCCTTATGCACAAATGGCCAAACTGGGATGGGTCGAGCCGACGCGCTCCGTGGCTGTTAAAGTGGTCGAGCTTAGAAAATTCTTTGAGGTTGTTAGACTTACGCTGCTGAATGAAGACCGACTTGCTCCGGGAATCGCTTATCGTCGCCAGAAGGAAACCGCTGAATCCGAATATGCACTTTTGGCTTGGGCCCAGAAGGCCAAGATCGATGCGCGAGGTATAACGACCGGTAAGATCAATGTTGGTAAGCTTGAGGAGTGTATTCCCAAACTCAGAGAGCTTACGTCTATGGATCCTGCAGATTTTCAGCCGCTTCTTGTGTCTTTGTTGGCTGAATGTGGGGTCGCGACGGTCTTTTTGCCTCATCTTGAGCACACGTTTCTCAATGGTGCGACGTTCTATGACGGATCAAAGATTGTGCTCGCGCTTACGCTGCGCGGGGCCGATGCCGATAAGTTCTGGTTCAGTCTTTTCCATGAATTGGCGCATGTTATTAAAGGGCACATTGGACGAACTACTGGGACTACCGAAGAGGAGGAACGCACAGCGGATGCTTTCGCGCGCGATACCTTGATTCCACCAGAGGCATATGTTCAGCTCGTTGCTGGAAGCAAGACGTGTAGTTCCGTTGCGTCTTTTGCCGATGAGGTAGGAATTGCCCCAGGAATTGTTGTGGGTCGTTTGCAAAAAGATGGGTATCTGCCATATAGCCAGTTGAATAGCCTCAAGGTCAGGTATCAGTTCGCAGAATAGAGGGCTCATCTCCGGGATTCCTGGGTTTTCTATCGAGGTTTATCGTGAATGCGGGTGAAGAGCCGGTGGTGCGCAGTCGTGCTCGCTGGAAGTTACGGTAAGATGTTCTCAGTGATACAGTCGTCGTGCACTCTACGTGAGGCGATGACCAAGAAGGGTCGTTGTTCGGTTTTCCGGCAACGGCCCTTTGATGTTTCCGCGACAACTGGATATTGTCGTGGATGCCGTCTTTGTTGATAGAACCCTGATGCGAAGTCATCATTTCGGAAGTGCTGGGAAAAAACAGAAACCTCCGAGCACAACCCGATTTTTTGCAACAAAACCGCAGGTAGAAGCGTTGTCGCTATCCGGCGTGGTCGGCATGTTTGGAATTTGCCGCATACTACAGGTTTGAGTGGCTCTCTCAGTAGGTTTTCATGGTTCGGATTGGCCTTGGTTACATGACGTTTCCCGTAGTGACGTAATTGATGCAGGTCTCCTATCTCTTGCCGTAATATAATTACGGCAAGAGATAGGAGACTCTCATGCTTAAGCGTTTTACTGTTGATGGCTATAGGAATTTTTCGACTCCGGTTTCATTTAATTTCGCAGCTTCTCGTGATTACCAGTTTGCAGAAAATAACATTAGAAACGGAACCGTGAAAACTGCACTTTTGATCGGCAGAAATGCGTCTGGTAAATCGAATTTCGGTTCAGCTTTATTCGACATTACACTCGGCTTTCCAAAGGCATTCGATTATTCTGACCAGGATGATCGTCTGTTTTTGAGTGCTGACTGCGGGCGAGGTACGGCACAGTTCACCTATGTCTTTGAATTTGACGGTCGCGAAATCAATTACTGCTATGAGAAGACTTCTCCGACTACTTGGCTTCACGAGACCCTATTGATTGATGGGGAACGAATTTTCGAATTCAATAATGCAAGCGGCGTTTTCGAAGAGAACCATCTTGAACGAATCGGTGCTGCTGGGATCAATTTTGAATTCTCCGATACCTCGTTGAGCCTTCTTTCATACATAACGAGCAGTCTTCCAACTAATGCTTTAGGCGTCTTGGCGGAGTTGCGCCGATTTGTCTCGCGCATGAGGCTGATTCGCATGGACAGTTTTCGATTGAAAGGGTTTGAAACAAGAAAGGTAATCGACAAGATCATACGCGAGAACAAGGTCGCGGAATTCGAGTCATTTATTCGCAATTTTGGAGTCGATGAGTCCCTGATCGTTATTAAAGAGTCCGACGGCTTACCTGTTCTGTATTTCAATCATCCCATGCGTTGCATCCCGTTTGTCGAGGCATGTTCTAGCGGTACAAGAACTTTGGTTAAGTTGTTCTCTGAGCTTGAGCTTAACGAGTCGGCCAGCTTTTTGTTCATAGATGAGTTTGACGCTTTTTGTCACTTTGAGATGGCAGAGAGCCTTTTGAAGTTCTTTGCTTCAAAGGCATCGTGTCAGATACTGTGCTCGACCCACAATACCTCGCTTGTTAAGAATGGCGTAATGAGGCCTGACTGCGTTTATCAAATCTCTGCAAAAGAGGGTATTCGAACCTTGGCTGATTCCACCGATCGTGAATTGAGGCTTGGCAACAATATTGAGAAGCTCCTTCGAGCCGGAGAGTTTGATTAGCCATGAACAAAGCGTCTGAAAAGAATGTCCTGCTCATTGTTGAAGGCGCTAAACGCGAGCCTCAGCTGATGGAGCGCATGTTTGAATGTTTTAGCCTCGCAGATGATCATCAAATTGTTCATGTCGAGATTAATGTTCATGACTTTCTAGACAAGCTCTTTCAAGAATACGGTTGCGATTTTGAGGCCGTTGATCTTAGGTCCTTTGTTGCCGAGCTTCTTCCGGATAAAGATGATGCGACAGAGCTTCTCGAATCCAGTTTTACTGATACCTTGCTCATATTTGACTTAGATCCTCAGGACAATCGGCACGATTTTAAGCGGCTTGAGCTAATGCAAGACTATTACTGCGATAGTACTGATATGGGTCAACTATATCTAAGCTATCCATCGGTTGAAGCATATCGCGATTTTGATCCCCTGAAGTATCACTCTCTGGATGATGCCCTTGTTCCTTCAGATGTGATTTTTGGCCAGCGATCTTACAAGGACTGGGTTGCCAGGAGGGGAGATTCGCTTGCGGATATTGGGCGTATTGATGGCTATACATTTGCTTGCATTATTGCCGTTCATGCCCTGAGGTCGCTATGGTTAACTAATGAACAGGCGACGCAAAATGCAAACGAGTGTATGGCTGACTTAGCTGCGACTGTGGCGGACATCAATCATTCTGAACTTTTGCTCAACGAGATTGATCGTCTGAACAATGATTTATTTTGCGCATGCTGCACCTGTCTATTCTTTATTGCGAATTGGCCTAAGCGACTTAACGACGTTTTGAATAAGGCGATTAAGAGGGGTTTGGGTATTCGTTTGTTCTAAATCTATAACGGCAGCGACAAGGTGATTAAGCTTGAGCGCAAAAAGAAGTACGGCAGCTGGATCTACAAGGAGGACGCGCCACTTACACGCGGTGAGTTTGAGCAGATTCTGGCTGGCGATTACGACTTTTTGCTGAGGAGCCCCTATCCGCTCTGTCGCGAGTTCTACATCGAGTGCATCTGCAACATGATGCGCCCGTGGACCATCGTGAACTATGAGCGTGAGCCGTGGGTGATGGACGAAGGTACCGTGCGCATTACGTTTGACATAAACATGCACGCGGCGGTGGATCGCTGGCGTTTGCTCAACCTGGGCGGTTGAAATGATCCGCTGAGACCTTTCCGGTCGAATATTTTTCGGGCGAGGGTTGGGTATCATGGTGAAAGCGATTTCAACGACAGGGGTGCTCGTGGTAAAGATGAAAGATGTGGCCGAGCTGGCCGGCGTTTCGAGCGCCGCCGTCTCGCGCTACCTCAACGGCGGATATATCTCGGCGGACAAGGCCGAGCGCATTAAGCAGGCGATTGAACTGACCGGATACGTGCGGTCCAGTCAGGCTCGCGCGTTGCGCACCGGCTCCACCAAGCTCATCGGCGTCATCGTGCCCAAGATCAACTCGGAATCCGTGAGCCGCATTACCGCCGGCATTGGCCAGGTGCTCGGTCGCCGTGGCTACCAGATGCTGCTTGCCAATACCGATAATGCGGCCGATCGCGAGCTCGAATACCTTGATTTATTCCAAAACCATCCGGTTGACGGCATTGTGCTGGTGGCAACCATGATCACCGACGAGCACCGTCGTGCGATTGACTCGTGCCGTGTGCCCATTGTGCTGATCGGTCAACATGTCGAGGGCGCGGCGTGCGTGTATCACGACGATTACGAGGCCGCTTTTGAGCTGGGCCATGCGCTTGCGGGTCGCGTGGACGGCAAGATCGCTTACATTGGGGTTACCGAGGAGGACCGCGCGGCCGGTTATGACCGCCGTCGCGGTTTTGAGGCCGGTTTGCGCGCCGCGGGTAACCCGCTCGATGCCGCCTTGATTCGCCTGGGCTCGTTTACGCTCGACTCGGGCTATCGCGCTGCGTGCGAGCTGCTTGCCGATGCCCCCGATGTTTCGTTTATCGCGTGCGCGACCGACACTATGGCTGCCGGCGCCCTGCGCGCTCTTGACGAGGTGCGTGGCATGGGTGAGGGCGTGCGTCGCGTGAGCGGTTTCGGCGACAACACATTTTTGCGCGCGCTGACGGGCGGCATTCCCACCGTGCATTATGGCTACCTGACCAGTGGCGTCGAGGCGACCAATATGTTGCTCAACACGCTCGATGGCGTGGAGGGGGAGAGCGGTCTAAAGACGCTCAAACTCGGCCATCAGCTTATGAATGTCTAGATTTTGGGCACGTCTGCCTGCCTCTGAGCCCTTATGTTTGTCTCAAAACTACCATTCGCCGGCTATTTCCTACCGTTCACCCTACTATGAAAACGATTACAGACATATGAAACTGAAATCGATTACAGTGTAAGTGTCAAAGATGGCCGGGTGCACGTGCGCCCGTTTGAGGAAAGGGAAGTCATGGACTACCGCAAATCAGCCCAAGAGGTGCTCGACAACATCGGTGGCGCCGGCAACGTTGTTTCGGCCGCACACTGCGCCACGCGTCTGCGCCTGGTGATTGCCGATAACGCCAAGGTCGACAAGGAGGCCCTCGAGAATATCGACGGCGCCAAGGGCGTCTTTGAGGCCCAGGGCCAGCTCCAGATTATTTTTGGCACTGGCACCGTCAACAAGGTCTATGACGAGTTCATTGCGCTCAGTGGCGTCGAGGCTGCCACCAAGGCCGAGGTCAAGGAGGCCGCGGCACAGCAGCAGAACATCTTTATGCGTGCCATTAAGGTGCTCGGCGACGTCTTTGTCCCCATCATCCCCGCCATCGTGGCTTCGGGTCTGCTGCTGGGCATTATGAGCGCCCTCAACTTTATGGCCTCCAACGGCTTTATCGCGCTCGACACCAATAACTTTATTTACAAGATCGCCGACCTGGTCTCGGGCACGTCCTTTGGCATTCTGCAGATCCTGATCGGCTACTCCGCCGCCAAGGCCTTTGGCGCCAACCCGTATCTGGGTGCCGTCGTCGGCGGTGCGTTCATTAACTCCTCGCTGCAGAGCGCCTACACGGTTGCCTCCGAGGGCGTTCAGACCATGGTCACCGTCATCCCCGGCGTCTACAGCTTTGAGTGGGTCGGTTATCAGGGCCACGTGATCCCCATCGTCATCGCCTGCGCCATTCTGGCCTTCCTCGAGAAGCGCCTGCACAAGATCGTTCCCGAGATGTTCGACCTCTTTGTGACCCCGCTCGTCTCGGTGTTCGTGACCGTGCTCGTGACGCTCGTTGCCGTCGGCCCCATCTTCGTGTGGGCCGAGAATGCCATCCTCGGTCTGATCCAGGCCCTGCTGACCCTGCCCTTCGGCATCGGTTCCTTTATCGTCGGCCTGTTCTATGCCCCCACGGTCGTTACCGGTATCCACCAGATGTACACCGCCATCGATCTGGGCCAGCTCGCTCAGTATGGCGTGACCTATTGGCTTCCCATCGCCAGTGCCGCCAACATCGCTCAGGGTGGTGCCGCGCTCGCCGTTGCCTTTAAGACCCGCGATGCCAAGATCAAGGGTCTGGCGCTTCCTTCGGCTCTGTCCGCCTTCATGGGTATTACCGAGCCTGCCATCTTTGGCGTGAACCTGCGTTTCTTTAAGCCCTTCATCGCCGGCTGCATCGGCGGCGGTTGCGGTGCCCTGGTCTGCGCGCTCACCTCGCTTGCCGCTTCCGGCACCGGCGTTACCGGCATCTTCGGTATCCTGCTGTGCCTGGCCCAGCCCGTGCAGTACGCGATCATGTTCGCGGTCGCCGCGCTGGTTTCCTTTGGCGTCTCGTTTGTCCTGTACAAGGACGAGCCCAAGGCTTCCGAGCAGGCCTAAGAGCTTTTGATTGAGGGGTGCCCGCGGGCTGTATGCTCGCGGGCGTTTCCCGTATCTGGCGCCTTGTTACTTTCGATCCGTTAGGACTTTGATATGTCTAATGCACTTGGTCGCGATCTTGAAAAGCTGGTTGCCGCTGTTGACGCTGCCGCCACTGAGTGCGGTCATGGCGCGTATGGCCAGCGCTTCCATATTATGCCGCCGGCGGGTTGGCTCAACGACCCCAACGGTCTTTGCCAAGCGGGCGGCGTGTTTCACGCGTATTTCCAGTATGCCCCGTTTGATGTGAATGGCGGCGTAAAGATGTGGGGCCATGCCACAAGCCGCGACCTTATGAACTGGGAATATGTTGGCGCTCCGCTGCTGCCCGACGAGCCGTTCGATTGCCACGGTGTGTATTCGGGCTCCGCGCTTGCCGAGGACGGTCGCATTCGCGTGCTCTATACGGGCAACGTTAAGCTTTCCGATGCGGACGGCACGTACGACTACGTCAATACCGGCCGCCGCGCCGATACCGTCTATGTCGAGAGCGTTGATGGCTTTGCCGGTCGTGAGTTCAGCCAAAAGCGCGTGGTGCTGTCGTCCGAGGATTATCCCGAGGATTTGACCTGTCATGTGCGTGACCCCAAGGTGTGGCGTGACGCGGACGGGCGTTATCACATGGTGCTGGGCGCGCGTCGTCGCGTGGATGGTCCGCATGTCGAGAGCCGGTTTTGTGCGATGCACGGCGAAGGTGCCGGGCGCGATGTGGGAGAGATTCTCGTTTATGGCTCGGCCGATATGCTGAGCTGGGAGCCCGAGAGCCGTGTGTCTACGTCCGAGCGTTTTGGCTTTATGTGGGAGTGCCCCGGCTATATCGAGCTTGATGCGAATGGCGATACCGCTGCATTTTTGTCGTTTTCGCCCCAGGGTCTTGAGGGCGGTCGTTGGGACCGCGGCAATGTGTATGCCGCTGGCTACATGTCTGTATCGGGCGACATTACGGGTGGCAAGGACGCTTATGAGCTGGGCGATTTCCGCCTGTGGGATGCCGGTTTTGACTTCTATGCTCCTCAAGAGTTTACGTCCGAGGATGGTCGCCACATTCTGATCGGCTGGATGGGCATGCCCGATGAGCCGACCTATGACAACGCGCCTACCGTGGCGTGCGGCTGGCAGCACTGCATGACGGTGCCGCGTGAGCTTACAGCCGGTGCGGGCGGCGTGGTGCTACAGCAGCCGGCGCGCGAGATTGAGCACCATTATGCCTCGGTGCGTGTGGGGGCGGGCTCGTTGGAGGTTGCCGGCGATACTTGCTTTGATGTTGTTGTCGACGGTGTCGACGGCGCGTTTACCGCGACCGTTGATGGCGAGCTGAAGCTATCGTTTGTGCCCGCTGGGGACGAACTGCCCTCGCGCTTTGAGATGCGATTTACCGATGAGAGTCGCGCTTCTGCCGGCTGTGGTCGTACTGTGCGCTGGGAGCCCGTCGACGAGGTGCGCAATGTGCGCATTGTTGGCGATGTCTCTTCGGTCGAGGTGTTTGTGAACGATGGCTCGCTCGTGTTTTCGACGCGCATCTATCCCGAGGCCTATGGCGTGACCGTTGACACTCCGGGTGCGAACGTGACCTATCACGCGCTCAACATCTAGGCGATTCGTCGCATATCGGCGCTATACTGCAGCCGTTGCCCACGATGCGGGGAACACCCGCATCGTGGGTTTTTGTTTTGAAGGGACGGTGCCGCGTGAACGTGCAACAGCTAGAAGAGGCCTGGGCTGTAAGGACCGGCGCGCGAGGGGCGCGACTTGTTGCGGCCTCGCATGTGCCGGCGGCGCTGTCGCAGCTGGGGATTGTACGTCCCGGCGATCTCCTGGTTGCGTTTGCCGATGACTTTACCGATGCGTTTGCGCACGGCTTTGATGGCTGCGATGTCGCGCTGGTGGGCTCGCCGTCCGCCGAGGCGTTTGCCGCTGCGTCCGAGGGCTTTGATGCTTCGTTTGATGCCGAGGGGCCGCACCTGTGGTGGTTCGTCAACTCCATCGGCGGGTTTGGTCTGCGTGTGCCCGATCTGCGCGCTCTGGGCCGCGCTGCTCGTGAGGCCCATGCGCTGTTTGTGGTGGATAACACAGTGGCGTCGGCTTTTGGCTGCGATCCGCTGCGTTTGGGTGCCGTGCTGTCGCTCGAGGCGCTCGACCGCGTCTGCGACGGCAAGGCTCCGCGCAAGTTGGTTGCCGTATCGGTCGCGCGCTCGCAGCTCAAGCGCCATCGCGTGGATGCCGCGGCTGAGTGCGCGCATGCCCTGCTTGAGGGCTGTGGCTTGGCTAAGCTTGATATGCCTGCTGACGAGGCCGACGTGCTGGAGCGAGGGCTGGACTCGCTCGATGTCCGCATGCAGGCGCATTTCGACCGCGCACGTGCGCTGGCCGAGTATCTGGCCGCCAACGAGATGGTGCGCAACGTGCGCTATCCCGGGCTGAGCTCTCATCCCGACCATGCGGTTGCAACGGGAATCCTCGAGCACGGCTTTGGTCCGGCAGTTGAATTTGACCTTATCGAGCGTAGCTCAGGCGAGCTGTTCGATGCTTTGCCCGGGGAGTTTCGCACATCGCCCGCCGGTGGCGCAACGACGCGCCTTTCGGCCCTACGCGGCAAGCAGGGGAGCACCGTTCGCCTCTTCGCCGGCACCGACGACCCCTTGATCGTGGCCGCCACCCTAGATAATGCCCTCCGCAACTAGCTAAATCATCCTCGACTCCATAAGTTGCGGTGAAATATGGATTGATTTACGGCTTTAACCGCATAAACAGTCCCTATTTCACCGCAACTTATGAGAAGGGGCTGTGTGGCTATATAGCCCCGTCCCAAATTAGCTACTCTTTGATGCTGGCGATGAGGTCGTTTGCTTTGGTGGCAATGACGTTGTTGATGTCGGCCTGCAGCTCTTCGTAGACCGCTATGGCTCGCTCACCGGCGGGGGTGAGGGTGGATCCGCGGGCGCCGTCGCGCTCGATGAGCTTGCAGCCCAGCTGACCTTCTGCCTCGTTTACAATGCGCCAGGCCTTGGAATACGCCATGCCCATGCTCTTGGCGGCTCGGTTGAGCGAGTGCTCGCGGGCGATACCCTGCAGCAGCAAGACGCAGCCGTGGCCGAAGACGCCCGGCAAATCCTTGTCGCACGCTTGAATGACCAACTTTGCCGTCGTCTTGTACTCCATGTGCTCCACGTCTCCCCGCTAAAGTGTTTGCTGGGCAAACGCAAAGCCTGCGTCAAACCCTCGTGTGCTCTTCTTAAATCATGCATTGTAGCAGTCAAAGTGCGTTAAGATACTTCCCCAGTATTGGGCGCCCAAGGTTGGGCTGGGTCCTACGAGGCCTGCAGCCGACCGGTCGCATGGAAAAAGGAGAAACATGGCTACGTTCTTTCCCGGTGAGTCCCACACGTTTTCGGAGTATCTGCTGGTCCCTGGTTACTCGTCCTCGCAGTGCATCCCCAACAACGTCTCTCTTAAGACGCCGCTAACCCGCTTTAAGCGCGGTGAGAAGCCGGCAATCACCCTGAACATCCCCATGGTTTCCGCCATCATGCAGTCCGTCTCGGGCGTCGACATGGGTGTCGCGCTCGCTACCGAGGGCGGCCTGTCCTTCATTTACGGTTCCCAGAGCGCCGAGTCCGAGGCCGCTATGGTCAAGGCCGTCAAGGATCACAAGGCCGGCTTCGTTCAGTCCGATTCCACGCTGACCCCCGACATGACCATGGAGCAGGTCATTGAGCTCAAGGAGAAGACCGGTCACTCCACCATGCCGGTTACCGACGACGGCACTCCCAAGGGCAAGCTCCTGGGCATCGTCACCAGCCGTGACTATCGTCCCAGTCGCGATGACCACCAGACGAAGGTCTCCGAGTTCATGACCCCGCGTGAGCAGCTCATCGTGGGCGACAAGAACATCAGCCTCAAGGTTGCCAACGACGTCATCTGGGACAACAAGCTCAACGCCCTGCCCATCGTCGACGACAACGATCACCTTATGGGCATTGTCTTCCGCAAGGACTACGACAGCCACAAGACCAATCCCAACGAGCTGCTCGATAACGACAAGCGCTACATGGTCGGCGCCGGTATCAACACCCGCGACTATGCCGAGCGCGTGCCGCTGCTCATCGAGGCCGGCGCCGATGTCCTGTGCATCGACTCCTCCGAGGGCTTCAGCGAGTGGCAGAAGCGCACCATCGAGTGGATTCGCGCCAACTACGGCGAGGACGTCAAGGTCGGTGCCGGTAACGTCGTCGACGCCGAGGGCTTCCGCTTCCTGGCAGACTGCGGTGCCGACTTCATCAAGGTCGGTATCGGCGGCGGTTCCATCTGCATTACCCGTGAGACCAAGGGTATCGGCCGTGGCCAGGCCACCGCGTTGATCGACGTCTGCCGCGCCCGTGACGAGTACTACGAGGAGACCGGTGTTTACGTGCCCGTGTGCTCCGACGGCGGTATCGTCTACGACTATCACATGACGCTCGCCCTGGCCATGGGTGCAGACTTTATGATGCTGGGCCGTTACTTCGCCCGCTTCGACGAGAGCCCGACCGAGCGCGTCAACGTCAACGGCCAGTACATGAAGGAGTACTGGGGCGAGGGTTCCGCGCGTGCCCGCAACTGGCAGCGCTACGACCTAGGCGGCGCCGCGAAGCTCAGCTTCGTCGAGGGCGTCGACTCCTACGTTCCCTACGCCGGTTCCCTCAAGGACGGCGTGGGCGGCACGCTCTACAAGGTCAAGTCCACGATGTGCAACTGCGGTGCCCTCTCGATCCCCGAGCTCCAGGAAAAGGCACGCCTGACCCTGGTGAGTTCCACCTCCATCGTCGAAGGCGGCGCTCACGACGTAGTCGTGAAAGATTCCCAGCAGAGCGTCAGCTACCGCTAAGCGGCTTTCCCAAGCACCGCACCTTGCCGTTCAAACCGTCGCTCGCGTACCAAAGTACGCGTCGCTCCTCTTTCACGGCAATCTGCGGCACTTGGAAAACCCGACCATGCTTGGGCTGGTAACAATTAGCGGTTGATTCACAACCACGTTATTAAGATAAAGCGAGATGCATGCAAGTCGCAGGCATCTCGCTTGTCGTATTTGCTATCATCAGTCAAGTTAACCTTAGGGTCGGGCGGCTTGGCTTTGTTCGCTACAAGTTCCGCACGCAAAGAAGAGCACTTAATGTGCTCTTCGTCTTGCGCAGGACTGTCCGCAGTAGCGAATAAAGCCAAGCCGCCCGACCCCAGCTAAGATTAAAGGAGCTGATATGTGCGATTGCACAGATCATAAGGATGAGATTCCTGCCTACGACGCGCAGGCCATTGAGTCCAGGTGGATGAAGGCCTGGGAGGACTCCAACCTCTTTGCCGTCGACACCGACGAGAGCAAGCCCAAGAAGTACGTGCTCGAGATGTTCCCGTATCCGTCGGGCGACCTGCACATGGGCCACGCGCGCAACTATACCATCGGCGATGCCATGGCCCGTCAGGCCCGCATGCGCGGCTACGACGTGCTGCACCCCATCGGCTTTGACGCCTTTGGCCTGCCCGCCGAGAACGCCGCCATCAAGCACAACACGCAGGCTGCCGCCTGGACCTATAAGAACATGGACCAGGCGCTCGCCACGATGAAGCGCATGGGCTTCTCCTACGATCTGGATCGCATGGTCAAGACCTGCAGCCCCGACTACTACCGCTGGGGCCAGTGGATCTTTGAGAAGATGTGGGAAAAGGGCCTGGTCTACCGTAAGAAGAACCCGGTCAACTGGTGCCCCACCTGCAAGACCGTTCTGGCCAACGAGCAGGTCACCGAGGGTAAGTGCTGGCGCTGCGGCACCGAGCCCGAGAAGCGCGACCTTGAGCAGTGGTACTTCAAGATCACCGAGTACTCACAGGAGCTGCTCGACGACCTGGAGAAGCTCCCCGGCTGGCCCGAGCGCGTCAAGCAGATGCAGGCCAACTGGATCGGTCGCTCCGAGGGCGCCGAGGTCGACTTTACCCTGTGCGACCAGGATGGCGAGCCCATCGAGGGCGACGAGGGCAAGATCACCGTCTTCACCACGCGTGCCGATACCCTTTTTGGCGTTTCCTTCTTTGTCCTGGCTCCCGAGTACGCCGGCCTGCACGAGCTCGTCGAGGGCACGGAGTACGAGGAGGCCGTCACCAAGATCGTCGAGGACTCCAAGCATATCTCTGCCGTCGAGCGTGCCCAGGGCACCCTCGAGAAGCACGGTGCCTTCACGGGCCGCTATGTGGTAAACCCCGTCAACGGCGAGAAGGTCCCCGTGTGGGTTGCCGATTATGTCGTTGCCGACTACGGTACCGGTGCCGTCATGGCCGTTCCCTGTGGCGACCAGCGCGACTTTGAGTTTGCCCGCAAGTACGACCTGCCGATCGTGCCGATCATCCTGGACGATGACGATCGCGCTGCCGTCGAGGCCAGCGGCGAGACCATCGATACCTTCCATGCCGAGACTGTCGACTGGGATTGCGCTCACGCTGCCGAGGGCACGCTCGTCCAGTCCGGCAAGTACACCGGCATGCGCGGCGGTAAGCACTCCGAGGGCGAGGCTGCGATCGTGGCCGACCTCGAGGCCATGGGCTGCGGTCGTCGCAAGGTCGAGTTCCGTCTGCGCGACTGGCTCATTTCCCGTCAGCGCTATTGGGGCAACCCCATCCCGGCCATCCACTGTGAGCACTGCGGCATTGTGCCCGTGCCCGAGGATCAGCTGCCGGTGACGCTGCCCGAGAACCTGGACCTGGGCGCCGGCGAGACCCTCGCCGAGTGCAAGGAGTTCTACGAGACCACCTGCCCGGTCTGCGGCCGCCCGGCCAAGCGCGAGACCGATACCATGGACACCTTTACCTGCTCCAGCTGGTATTACCTGCGCTATACCGATCCACACAACACCGAGCTGCCCTTCTCCCGAGAGGCCGCCGACCGTTGGATGCCCGTCGATAACTACATCGGCGGCATCGAGCACGCCATCCTGCACCTGCTCTACAGTCGCTTCTTTACCAAGGCACTGCGCGACCTGGGCCTGCTGAGCGTTGACGAGCCCTTCACCAACTTGCTGTGCCAGGGTATGGTCAAGGACGAGAACGGCGACACCATGTCCAAGTCCAAGGGCAACGTCGTGCCCCCGAGCTCGGTCATTGAGCCCTACGGCGCCGACACCATGCGTTTGGCGATCCTGTTTATCGCCCCGCCCGAGAAGGACTTCGACTGGGATCCCAAGGCCGTTGAGGGCGCCAACCGCTTCATCAAGCGCGCCTGGCGTATCGTTTGGCAGCTCGTCCAGTCCGGCGATGCCAACGTGGCCTTCGACAAGTCCGCGCTCGACGAGGTCGCGATGAAGCTCTATCGCGAGCGTCATCGCACCATTGCCAAGTGCACCGAGGACTTTGACCGCGGTCAGTTCAACACCGCGATCTCGGCCGTCATGGAGCTCGTCAACGCGGCGAGCGCCTACCTCAATGCCACCGAGGATACCGCCCGCGACAAGGCGCTGTGCTACGGCGTGGCTAAGGATATCGTGAGCGTCCTTGCCCCTATCTGCCCGTTCTGGGCCGACGAGCTGTGGCATGAGGCACTCGGCTGCGAGGGCAACGCCTACACCGCCGCCTGGCCCGAGTTCGACCTGGCCGAGTCCGTTGAGGACACGGTGCAGATCGTGGTCCAGGTGCTCGGCAAGGTTCGCGGCCGCGTCGACGTTGCCCGCGATGCCTCCAATGAGGATATGCAGGCTGCCGCCGAGGCCGCCGTCGCCAAGTGGCTCGAGGGCAAGACGGTCGTCAAGGCCATCTGCGTTCCCGGCAAGCTGGTCAACCTGGTGGTCAAGTAAGCACTGCGAGCATAGTTGACGTACAAAAGACGAGGGGCGATCCGGTTGGGTCGTTCCTCGTTTTGCGTTATATGCCCTGCCTGTCTTGTGCCGAGCGCCACCCTCTACGGAATGTGTGCCAGGTCCCTAAAGTAGACGTTGCCGGTTTGCTCCTCAAACATCCAGATGTTGAGGTAGATGTCGTTGAGGTCGTTGTTCACGTCAAAGTCCGGATCGTCGAAGGTCCCTACAAAGGTGAGCATCGCGGTCGCTTCTTCGCCTGCGGCGACGGGCTGGCGCATGCGCACGTCGCGGACGACACCGTTGACGTAGGCATAAGCATCGACATCGCCAAACATCATGTCGACATCGGTGTTGTTTGTCACCGCAAAGACCAACACGGCGTCGCCGTAGCCATCCGTGTCCTTGCCCACGCAGGTAACATGGACGTTCTCGTCTGCCTCAAGGTCGATGGGGAACTGTTCTTGAGGGTCGGGACCTAAGCCCTGGGGGTCGACTATATCTTCGTCTATTTTGTCGAAGCGCTCCGAAGGTGTCGTTTTCTCGATTGCTTTGGAGCTGCCGAGATCCGGCTCGCATGGTCCGGTGTTGCCATCGATGTTGCTGCAGCCCGCTAGAGCGAACGAGCAGGCTGCAATGGCGAGCGCGGTCGCGCAGATGGTGCCTAGGCGTTCCATGGATCCTCCTTGCCGTAGAGATACTGGAAGGTTGTGCGGTCAATGCGCGCGGCAGGCTTTCTCGCTACAGAATGCCTCTCAGCTCCAGTCTGACCGATGTGCGCCCAGGGATGGAATGCCCATAGGGCCCGATTCGGTCGGCGCGCTGGGACGCATGGCCCGTTTTGGGGCTTTTGGGAAGCACCGCACAGGAGTCCTCGCCTAATTGTCCTATTCTTGTGGAGAAGCTGTGGGCGCGCTGACCTGCGAATTTCTTTGACGCTTGCACGTTTTCGCAGGTATTGGTATAGTTTGCTTGCAAATGAAGTTGTAATTGAAAGAAGTGGGGTTTCGGCCCCGCTTCTTTTTTGTATGGATGGAGGTGCCGCAATGGTCAAGACCAAGACCGAGCAGGCGATCATCGACGCGCTCGAGGCCGTCGCTCCCCAGCACGATGTCGATATTGTCGACGTTGAGCTCGTGGGCGCCACCAAGGCCCCCTGCGTGCGCGTGCGTATCGAGGGTGCCGAGGGTCAGAGCCTGTCGCTCAACGACGTCACGGCCAATACCAAGTGGGTCGGCGACGTGATCGAGGAGCTCGACCCCATTTCTTCGAGCTACACGCTCGAGGTGTCGAGCCCGGGTATGGCGCGCCCGCTGCGCCGCCCGCGCGACTTTGCCCGCTTTGTGGGCGAGGACTGCGAGCTCACCTCCACCGCCACCGAGGGCCGTCGCAAGTATTCCGGCAAGATTGCCGCCGCGACCGAGACGAACGTGACCCTCGAACTCGAGGACGGAGAGTCCGTCACCCTCGATTTCTCTGATGTTAAAAAGTGCAAGTTGAAGCCCACCTATGACTTCAAGCCCGCGAAGGAAGGAAAGTAAGATGGCAGCATCCGACATGATGTCCGCCCTGATGGAGCTTTGCCAGGAGAGGCACATCGACCAGCTCTACCTGATCGACCGCCTGGAGCAGTCGCTCGCCAAGAGCTACGCCGAGATCCTGCATCTTGAGTGGGGCGCCAAGGTGACCATCGATCGCACCACCGGCAAGATCTACGTCTACCGTCTGGAGCCGATCGACGATTCCATGGACGAGGAGGGCAACTTCACCGAGTTCGAGGAGATCGACGTCACCCCTAAGAACACGAGCCGCATCGCCGCCCAGCACGCCAAGGCCGAGATCAACGCCATCGTGCGCAACTCCGCCCGCGAGCAGATCTACGAGGAGTTCTCCGGCCGTATCGGTGACCTCATCAGCGGTACCGTGCTGCAGTCCACGCCCGACTTCACGATTGTCAAGATCCGCGATGGCGTCGAGGCCGAGCTGCCGCATTTTGACCAGCGTCGTTACGAGAACGAGCGCAACGAGCGTCCGATGGGCGAGCGCTATCTGCACAACCAGCACATCAAGGCCGTGATCATCGACGTCCGCGACCCCAATTCCAACCTGCAGCCGGTTCGCGGCGAGCACAGCCGTCCGCCGATCGTCATCTCCCGCACCCACCCCGAGCTCATGCGTCGTCTTTTTGAGCAGGAGGTGCCCGAGATTTATGAGGGCACCGTCCAGATCAAGTCGATCGCCCGCGAGCCCGGCCAGCGCTCCAAGGTCGCCGTCCACTCGCTCGACGATCGCCTGGATCCCGTGGGCGCCTGCGTCGGCCCCAAGGGCAGCCGTGTTCGCGCTGTCGTGGGCGAGCTCCGTGGCGAGCGCGTCGACGTCATCCTGTGGGATGCCGATCCGGCCGTCTACGTTGCCAACGCCCTGTCGCCTGCCAAGGTCACCCGCGTCCTCATCGACGAGGAGAAGGCCTACGCCGGCGTCATCGTGCCCGACGACCAGCTTTCGCTCGCCATCGGCAAGGAGGGCCAGAACGCCCGCCTCGCCGCTCGCCTGACCGGCTGGCACATCGACATCAAGTCTGAGACCCTTGCCGCTGACATTCTCAAGAACGTCCCCGTTCACGAGGAGCCCGCCGCCGACCTGATCGGTGACGAGGAGGATGACGACGTCCGTCGCTGCGAGTACGTGTCCGAGGACGGCATCCAGTGCCGCAACCAGGCCCGTCCGGGCTCCCGTTTCTGCGGTGTCCACGACACCGACGCCTTCGATGATGCGGAGGACCTGATCTAGCGCGCGGTCGCGTCGGGCGGGTCCCGGCGCATCTCCCACGCTCGTTCAGTCTCTAGGCACCCAAGGTGCCAGAAAGGGTAGGTGAAGTCATATGGCAAAAGTCCGTGTGTCCACCCTGGCCAAAGAGTTCGGCATGACCTCCAAGGAACTGATGGGTCATCTCGCCGAAATGAAGATTCCCGCTAAGTCCGCTTCCTCCGCTCTGGAGGACGCTTACGTCGCCATGGTCCGCAAGCAGCTCGCCTCGGTGATCGAGGCCCGCGCCAAGGAAGTCGAGGCCGCCAAGCAGGCCGAGGAGGAGGCAGCCGCCGCCGAGGAGGCAGCGCGCGCTGCCGAG
>ENA-ORUB01000928-ORUB01000928.1-human-gut-metagenome-genome-assembly--contig:-NODE-928-length-35333-cov-9.641731_pt1 | contig 35333 bp, 45 predicted proteins | sample MGYA00241918_ERZ509200 | MGnify/ENA primary metagenome ERZ509200 (study PRJEB26280, sample SAMEA2338853) | human gut metagenome | biome: human gut; feature: human-associated habitat; material: faeces... | reverse complement strand
ATTATTTTTTTTTATCATCTATAATATATGGTCTATTAGTATTATTTCTTTCATGCCATTTGTTTATAATATTCTCATCAGTATCATTATTATATTCTTTTTCAAGATTTTCTATTTCTTGAATAGTTCTAACTTTAGGAGTATATTTCCTTTCTTTAGGAAGATTTATAGATTGACCTATTAATACATTATTAGGATTTTTAATATTAGGATTATATTTTAATAATTCATTTAAAGTAATTCCATTATTTGCAGCAACTTTAGATAAATTATCTCCTTTTGCAAGTTTATAACTATTATTAGTATTATTAGTATTATTAATAGTATTATTATTTTTATTATTCGACTCGTCAATTTTTAATTCTTGACCAACAGATAAAGAATTAACATCAGTAATACCATTTTTACGAGCAATGTCCATATATCTATTAGTAGTTCCATAATATTTTTTAGATATAGAACTTAAAGTATCACCTTTTAAAACTTTATATTTAACCATAACAAATAATGAAAAATTAGTTATTTTGGTTTATTCTTAGCTCATATAAGCGACTTTATATAAAATATGATGTAATTATAAGCAATTATATATTAATAGTAAATTGAAGCTAATAATAGCTATTTTAGAACTTATTTCTTACATTTACGGCGTGTACCCATACGAGCCATATTCATTCTATCGTTATATATATTAGTACCATTAATAGTATGTTGAGCAGCATTATTAATATTAACAGCATTTAGTGGATTACCATTAGCATCAGTATGATAACTATTTTGTTCTATACCTGTTTTAGGAGCTTCATAAGCAAAACCAGCAGATTTTTTAACTTGCTTTTGAGGGGTAGTAGATTGAAAAGCAGCACCAAGTACACTACTTATACCACCAATAGCATCACCAATACCAAATAATGCTTTCTTACGACCTCCACAAGCACAACTTTTACGAGTACCATATTTAGCAGCAGTAGTACGTTGTTGCTTACGTTGTTCAGCATTACGAGCAACTCCTTGAGCATTATTAATATAATTTGTAGTAGTAGCTGTAGATTGAAGATTGCTTGTATAATTAGGTTTATTTGCATAACTATTATTAATATCAGATGCTATACCATTAATAGCACCTACAATAGTATTACCAAGATTATCACCTTTAAACTCTTGTCCAATGTTTTTAAAATCATTGGCAATTATACTTCCAAGACCAGCTTTCTTTCTACCGCCACAAGCAAGCTTTTTAGCCATAACTATGCGGTCATTACCTTTCTTTTTCATATTAACTTTACCACCATTTTTAAGAGTAATTTTATTTCTATATTCATCAACATAATCTTGATTAGCATATTGAGCGCTCATTGCTTGAGCTTGTTGAAAACCTTCATTTTGAGTTTGTTCTTTTTGAGCTTGACGATAAGCTTTTTCTTGAGCTTTCTTTTGCTTATGAGCACCAATAATACCACCAGCTAAGTTTCCAACTGCACCAATAACTGCACCAAGAAATGCCTTTTTACAACTATTTTTATTAATAACTTTACGTTTCATAATTGTAAATTATTTATTAATTTTATATTTAAGTTCTTCAAATTCAACTTTAAGATTATCAGTATTAGAAAATGTAAATTCAACAACAAAGTAATTACCAAAAATTCTACTCATATTAAAAGCATCACCATAATTATTTCTATTAGCAATATTGTTACGAAGATAACTATAGTTCCAATTACCAAGTTCCCAATAAGGTTTAGTATAATCACAGAAAGCATTTTTAGCTTTTTCTTTGTCAATAAGAATATCAAGTTCTCCAGTATTAACTTGATTGTTATAAACTTTAAGTAAGTCAGCACTATATGGAGTAACCATATCTTCTACGGGGGAGTAAGTATAATCAATTTTTGTTGGATTAGCAAATTTATTCAGTTTATAAGTAATATATTCAAGGAATTTAATATCATTATATTGTTCATTAATAATAAGACCTATTCGAGATGGATAAGTAGCAATAGTTTTCATTTTAGCTTTAACATTATCAAAACTTCCATAAGAACTTCCATCTTGAATAAATTGATGAAGAGAACAATTAGTATGAATTTCATCATTACATTTCAAATATAATTGAGATTTAGTATTAAATGCTTCATCAAAATAGTAATCATGCAAACTTACAAAATGATTAGTATTATAGTTATAACTTAAAACAACATCTTTTTCTATATTATCAATTTGATAATTCATTTTAATAAGGATACGATTATTAAATTTATCATTACCAAATCGTATATTATAAGGTTTATATTTATCAAGCCATTGAATAATATCACTATCAATAGTATTTAATTGTCCATTATCAAAATTATAAAAACGATGAAAATCATTATTATAAAAAATATAACCAAATTGGTCTACAATATAAGATTTATCATCTTGTAAGCCTCCATATCCAAGAGCAGAAGTAAATACTTCTTTATATGCAACTTCAAAAGCATCTGGTTGACTAAGTTGAATAGACTTATCTTTTGTTTCAAGAGTATTGTCTGTATCAAACATAAAAAGACTATGTTCTGTATGAACAAGTAACATAGTACCAATACCAATTAAATTAGTAATAACACCTTTATTTTCAGTAATATTTTTATATGCTTCAACAGGAAAAGTTCTCCATCCATTAGTACGAGTTTCATCTTGAATAATAGCACTTCTACGAACAGTTTTTTCAAAATTATCAACAGATACTAAATCTTCACGATAATTAGTAAAAGTCTTAGGATTAAAAGTATCAGAACTACCTTGTCTATTTTCAAATAAATCTATACTATTAGCAGGAGTAACAATACAACCTGTTTGAAATTTATTATTTTCATTAGCTTTATCAAGATTTTTTGTATCTTGTTTTACATAAAATACATAACCAGTAGGTTCGTTCTTAAAACATTTACTTTCATAAAAATGGTCATCAACACAAGGTGTTTGAAGATAAGCCATAAAAGGAAAATTAATTTCATAAGTATGTTTATTATCAGCTTCAGTAGGATAATATTTATCATTATAAGCAGTTCTATAAGCTATATTGTTTGCAGTATTAAAATTAAGACCTTTATTTGCATATATTATGCAACCATCATAAGTCATAACACCATTATATGTCTTATCGTCGTTAGTAAGAGTTGTTCCATAAATAATATTAGTACATCTAATTAATGTTTTATTATTAGACATATAAATATCTCTATTAGCATTAAATAAAGTAACTTTATAAAGTCTTATTCTATTATAAACATCGGTTGAAACATAATAATCAGGAAATAAATTATAAGAATCTTTTAATTGAAGAGCAGTACCAAGACCAATTCTATTATCAGCAGCACTATCTGCAATAACAAGTTTATATTCTGGAATAGGATACAATTCAGGAGCTTGTTTTAATAAATAAATAGTTTCATTATTATCATCTATTAATAATTGAGGTTTATTCATATCATGGCAAAACTTATAAAAATAACTTCTTTGATTATAATCCCAATAAGGAGTATCCATTTTATCCCAAACATTAACACCTTCAATACTCATTAAATTATAATCAAGACGTATAGAATCAGAAATATCATATTGTCCGCTATAAAAATACATTAAATCAGACTTAAGAGAATTAGGAGTTATACGACGTAATAAAACTTTATTTTGTCGTACAATAGCATCTTGACTTATAAAATCATTACGAGTAAGCATACCAGTGATACGTTTAATAGGTTCAAATTTTTCATAAGAGATAAAATATCCAATATAATTATCAGGTATTGTAACTCCTGTTAAATTAAAACCATATTTTTTTATTGAATTTCCATTATGTATACCAACAGGAACTTTAAATAATTTATCACCATTGTTGTTATAATAAGGAAGAAATGCACCAGCATTATATCCAGAAGCTATTTGAAACCATTTTACATTATTATATTTACTATTTGCAAAATTACTAAATAAAGATTTAAAAGCATTACGAGCATTTACATATTCAGTATTTTTTAATTGTCCGGTAAGTTTAGGATAAAACTGCTCAATATTACTATATATATTTAAATTACTAATATTAAGAAAACCATTATTACAAACAAAAGAATCTACAGGCATAGATGCATAATATGTTTTTCCATTATAAGGAAAAGCAATAGGTACTATTTCTATATTACTATTTTCAGTAGTCCAAACAATATTATTATTTATTCTATAACCATTAGTACAATGACCATATTTATCGACAAAATGTATAAAGAAATTATAAACTTCTCCAGCAATAAGAGTTTTATTAATTTTTCTATTATTAAAACTTTTATTTACATTAATATAATTAACACCTCCATTTACAGCAAAACGATTTCCATATATTTCCATAATTGGAGCATTAGATGTATTTGTTCTTATGTTTATTTTTGTATGAAATTTATAAATAGTATATCCATTACTTGCAACAAATACGGCAATAGCAATATAACTTGGTAGTGTTACTATTCTTTTTATAGAACCGTCACTTTCTATAGTATATTCAGAAGAACGTTCTATTACACTAACATCCCCGACTCTAAAAGAGCTTTCAAAATCATCAACCTCTCTTTTTCCTTCTTTATCATATATGCTACAATTACCAGATATATATATAGTTTCATCAGGTTTAAGATTGAAATAAACTGTACCAGGAATACCATCGGTATTACTACCATCATATTGATTAGACTGATTGCCTTCATGCATATTAGAAGAAATAGTATAATCATAACTTATAGAACTGCCATATATAGCACCTTGTACAAGTTGTAAACTTATCTTATCAATTTATTTATAATATTTTTATCATTAGCATTATTTTCTTTATAATTAGAAATATAAAGTTTATTTTTATAATTAATTATATTTTTAACATCAAAATAATTATAATTGTCTACAATAAAATCAGAGGCAGCAGCTTCTATTAAAGAAGTATTATTTAAAACAAATTCAGCAGTAATATTTTCATCATCAATATAATTCCAATCAAAATTTATATCAGACGTTCTAAATGCCTTAGTATAAGATTTAGATGCACAAATAATACCTATTTGATATTTACTATAAATATTATTTTTAGCATTAAATTCAATATCTATTTTAAAAGTTTCATTAGCAATATTGGATGTATTACTAAAATAATCAGAAGCCCCAGCACAAAAACCGTCATTAGGCTCTTCAGGATTTGTAATTAAAGCTGCATCTTTGTAGTTCATATTAGTTATCTTTTGATGATAACAATATCGAGTAATAGCATATTTCTCAAGAGTATCTACATATATAGGAAAACCAAAATTAAACCATTGAGTATAATCAACAGAATTAATTTTAAAACGAACAAAAAGATAATACCAACCTTTATAAGCAGTTCCTGTAATATATTCAAGATTATACATACTTGGTATTCTAACTTCAGGAGTGATAGAAAGAGCTCTATCAGGAATATCTCTATCATTGAAAATAGTATCATCATCATAATTACCAAGATTGATAGTACGAAGAGGTATTTTTTCTTTTAATCCATCATATTCAGCAATAGCAAGTATAAGACTATTTTCAACATTATAAGTAAATGTGCCTTTTATTTTACCTCCATGATATTTAAGATAATTAGTATCATCATTACCATATACACATTTCATAGACTCTTCGCTATTAGTAGTTTTTTCTCTATAGCGAAATATTTGAGCTTTAGCACTATCATTATTTTTAACAGCAATAATAGCAAGTTCTATATTACATGGTATTATAGCAATAATAGTAAAATCATAGTAATTACCATCACTATCTTTATAATATTCTTTAAGAAAATTACTAATAAAAGTATTCTCTCTAATACTTTCTTCATTAGTAATATAATTCTCATCATTTGAAAGTTTAACATTCAAAGCGGTAACTAAAGACAAATTATCAGCGTCTTTAGGATGAAGATTCATTTGAAGTTTAGGAGAAATATCCATAACAAATGTAAAATTATTAATTATTATGACTTATTCTTAGCTTATATAACGAATTATTATCAAAACTAATATTAATTATCAGTACATTATATTTAATTAAAACACAAGCTAAAAATAGCTATTATAATCAATGTCGAGGGTCGAATGTATTTACAAATAGATTAGACCTAAACAAATCAGTATCAGCATTATCAATAATATCAGCAATAACAGAACGCTTAGCTTCATCTTTAAGTTGAGTCCATATATAATATGGATTAGTACCATATTGAGAAGCATTAAGATTAAACACAGGGTGTTTATATCCTCTACAAAGCATTTTATACATACAATAATAAGCAATAGCTTCTATAAGTAAACCATTATTAGGGATTACAGGAAGTTCACAATTATAAGAATCACTATAAACAGTTTCAATATATTCTGTTTCTACATAAATATAATTAGCATCAAAATTTATTTCAATTTTATTACAATCAACAAGAACATAATTTCGTTCTTTACAAATATTAGCACCAGCAGATATATGTCTAACATTATAACGATAAGGATACTTATCATTAATAGTATCTGCTATATTAGCAATATGTTGAGGTTTACCAGTATTGACAACATCAACAGTGTCTGGAGTAACTGACGTAATAGCAGTTGTTTCCTCCCCCGTAGAGGGAGAATTATTACAACATGAGCTTTCATCAGCTTCTTTTACTTCACAACCATTATTGTCATATACTTTAATATTAGTATTATTAATAGGACATCCAGAATAAGCAATCCTATCTTTAACAGTCAACTTTTTCTTCTTACGTTTAGTACGAAGAACATCTAACTGTGACATAGCGTCAATACACCAAGCTCCGACACGAGGTATCCAATCACTATTATCAGGATTGAAATCATTATCAATCTTAGCTATTATGTGCTCCACGTTTGTATTTACATTGTTCAGCATTGCGGACATAATTTAAATACTTAGTTGGGTCTTTATATAAAAAAATATTAAGTTTATATTTTATATCTACTTGTAGATTATAAATGTCTTCTTCAGTATGGCATAATTCTTCTGCCATTTGAGTATAAGACATTCCTCTATATTTAGTAGCGACATATTCAGTACGTTGATATTCAAGATTATTACTTTTAAAAATTTCAGATTTAATAAAAGTAAATTCATACCAATCAGTATTTTCTTTATAAATTCTATAGTCAACTGCATTATAAGGAATATGTCTTGCTTCATACCAAGCAGCTTCTTTATCATCATAAAGTTTTATACCTTTAGCAATAAGTTCTTTCTTTTTAGCATTAGTTGCCGCATAATCAAGATGAACTTTATTTTTAATACGTTTTGGGTCAAGTTTCCAATGATTTATAATATAAGTGCCAATGCCATAACTAAATTTATAACCCATTCCATTAAGTACACATTTATGTACTTTATTATAATAAGCAGTAACATACTTACGATAAACACCAAACTTAATATCTTTACGTTTATTAGCAAGTTCTATAAGTTTATTATATTTATTTTCATTACGTAGTATATTACAATATTTAGCAAGTTGTAAAAGAACTATTCTATTAGGATGAGTATCTATATTTCTAAGAAGTTTAATAACAATATTATAAAGATATTCTTTTGGATTATATTTCTTTTGACAAAATTCTATTTCAATATCATCAAGATTAATATTAAAAGAATCATTTAATATAGCTTTATTATCTTCAATATATTTATAAACTTGTTCTTTAATACTAAGAGTAATTTCAAGATTATTTTTATACTTAGTTATATCGTTTTTAGCATTATGAATAAATTGAAGATAATATCCTTTAATAGTAATATCGGGAAGCATAATCTTTTATTAACTTACAATATTAGGAGAAGCTACTTCATTAGTATCTCGAATAATATCAGCGTTCCATGTTTCAAGAACAAGTTTCTTAACAGTATTAATCATATCTTCGGGAAGAAGAAATTCATCATTATCATCAATAATATCTGGATTGAGAGACTCTCCATTAGCTTCAGGTAAAATAAGATGAGGCATCTCAAAAACAGATTCAACTATAATAAAAGGTATATTATTAAGAATATCATTATTTAAAGTATTAATATAAATATATTCGTTTATATAATCATAAGTAATAGTATTACACATACCAGGAAGATGTTTATAATAATTAGCACCTGCTTCTTTTACGTAAGCAATCTCAACAGGATTAGCTACGCCAGCAGTACGAACAGAATGAAAAGGTAAGTTATTAATAAGTCTTACAGGACGAGGAACTTTACAACAAGTTCTTTTAATACGGGCAATAGCTGGATTATCAGCACCAGGTATATCACCATCTGTAACATTAATAATAGAAAGTCTAAATCTTTGTTGTAGAACTTTATCAGTATAATTATGATTATCATAACTACGCCTAATAGCTTCATTACGAGCATGAATTATACCAAGTTTGATAGCACGACGTACAGGCACACTATCAGGTTGCTTTAAAGAATGAGCAATTTCAGAAACTAATTGTGCAATCGAAGACATAACTTTATTTATTTTATTAATATAATGAATATGTACAAATATAATACATTTATCTGAATAATTAACAAACAATACATAAAATTGTATAAAAAAAATGCAGCAACATTATTTTTAAGATATGCTACTGCATTTAGATTAATAATATCGTTCGTAATAACATTTACATAAAAAGTATTTTGCTTTAGGATACATTTTTTGACCAATAAATCCAGCAAGATAAGCAGCTTCTTCACTAAAAGGATTTATATTATATTCTTCTACTATATGACCAATAAGATGATATTGTTCATGAAATAGACTATTCATGAATTGAGCAGGAGTAGAAGTAGAAGAAATAACAATAAGAGAATGTTTTTGATTATTATTAGAATAAGTAATACCTGAATTAAGTTGACAAGAAGATATATTTCTATAAGCATCTTCTAAATGTTTTCCAGTACAGCCCATAGAACGAAGTTTAGTAAGAATTTCATTTAAATAATGACAAGTAACATAATAGTAAACATAAACTTTCCAATTATATTTAGGAATAACAAAATATTGTTTTAACATATTTCATACCAATCAATAGGAAGTCCATTACCAACCATAGTGGCAACCCAACGTCTAAATGTAGTTTCATCACTGGCATCTACATCATCTATTGTATCTTTTACATACATTGTTGTCCAAAAACAAAAGTTTTACTTTCTGCCATAACTTTACAATTTTAATTAGTTAGTTAAATAATAGTTTTGTAACCGATTACAATGCAAAGTTAAGCATAGATATAAACAAAAATGACATAATTACAATTTTGTTTGTAACTATGTCATTTTCAACGATTTAACTTATAATATACTCCCAACAATAGATTATTTATGTTTATCTTTATAATCTTTAATACGATAAAGAGTCGCTTCATCAAAATCTTTTTCACTCCAAGAAAGTTCTTTAAAACTATATTCTTTATGACCTGGTGGTATAAGACCAAGTTTAAGATAATTATCAAAAGTATTTGAACTACAATGAAGAATCTTTTCACAAGCTTCGCGTTTACTAATACGTTTAATACCTCTATTTAACTTAGTAAGGTCTTTAATAATTTCATCAAGTTCATCAGCACTATGATTGCTATTACCAGCATCGATATTTTTAATACTTTCTTCAAGCAAATTTCTTATAATACGAAGTTTAATATTCATTATTTTCTTTTATTAATATGATTTATAGTCGCAATAATAATAAAAACAACTGAAATAAAATGATATAAAATAAGTAATTGTAAATCAGTAATAGATAGTTTATAAACTGCATCTATTGAAGCAATAGTAATATTAATAAAATTAGCAAGAATAATAAGTCTATGCCAAGTACAAAAATTAAATATATAACTACAAACTATAAGTAAGAAAGTAACAACAATAGAATTACCAATAAAATAATCAAATATATAACTAAGACAATAAATATCATTGAAATATAAAAGATTATTAAGCAACATACCCGCCATTTGTATGACGGGTATGAATTTAATTAGAATTATAAGTAACTTTCGCAGTATCACTTTCTATTAGAATTATTATTTTTAGATGAAGAAGATTTATTTCCACCTAAAACATATTGTTCTTTACCGCCACCATTATTACCATTGCCTGGTTTTTTAATACCGGCACTTCCAGTTCCACGATTAGGTCTTCCCATAATTTATGAATTTACGATTATACCAGCAGCCTTAAGGTTATTAATTAAAGTATTAACAGTAGAAATAACATTAGTAATATCATCAGTAGTTTCTAAAATAGCAACATCAGCAGCTTGTTTAACTCCTCCAATAGTTTCAGTAGTAGCATCAGGAAGAGTATAATTGTTATCAGAAACAATATTTTCTATAACATCACAAATAACTTCTGCAAGCATTTGTTTTTGAGCTTTACTCAAAGGCAATCCTCCAAACGCATATTGAAGTCTTGCATTAACTTCTATTTTATTTATATCAATTATATTTATATTACAATTATAATAATAAATTTTTATATAAGCAATAGTAATACATTATTTATTTTTCTTGTAGTCAATACCAAATTTAATAGCAATAGGTTTAGCAAGCCAACTCCAAGCAACAGGAGCTATAATACAAGAATTAATAATAATATGAATAGAAACATCTGTATAATATTTATAAATAATTCCAAGAACAATAGCTGTTATAAGAAATACAATTCTCTTTTGCCAAGTAGTTGGAACTTTATCACCATTAACGTCATCAATAAATTTTATTATTCCATAAGTAATAACATTTATTACAAGCATTAATGCAAAATCAAAATTAGCAACAAGTTGATAAATAATTTGTTCCATATTTATTATATTATTTTATTAAAAAAAAATAGATGAAATAAGAGTATTTATTAAAATTAGAACTTTACTATTTAGATAAATATCATTATCAGAAACATTTAAAAAATTAATAATATCTATAAATTATTATCCATTTTTACACCATTCTTATTTGTAATGAATTATCAAAACCAGGAAAATATGTTAATGTTTCAATAACATAATCGTTTCCTCCAATTGTGATTCCAGATATATTAACACCATGTGAGTTTTTAATTTCTTCATAAAGATTAGTACCAGAATTATTAATAATACTACTAATTCTTGAATATTTAGGATAAGCAATATAAATACTTGTAGTTGAATTAGGTAAATCCCAGGTCCAATTTTTTATCAAAGATGCGTTAGCATTAGATAGAGAAGAATCATAAGGAGGTATTCCATAATAAAAACGTCTAGTATTAGAAAGAGGAATTATGTCAAATGAAGCAATAACAACAGTATTATCAGCATCAACAATAGCTTCTGCAACAAAATAATTTCTATCAGATTTTAATTCAAATGTAACATCATTAAGAATAGGGTTGTCTGCAATAGGAAGATTTTCAGCTAAAACAGTATCTATTCTTGCACCTTCATAACTTGCTCCAATACGTAAAGAATTTTCTTTAAAAAGTTCAGGATTTTCAAAAACAAGTGTAATATTAGTAATATTTACAACACCAACATAGCTATTTCTTACATCAGGAATATCAAATGTTTTTATAGCAGGAATTTTTATAACAGGAGGTTCAGTTTCTTCGTCTAATAAAGGACATCCGAATTTAAGTTGAATATTTATATAATTAATAAGCAAATCTGCTTTCTTTCCCTCACCAAGAGCATACGCACCGCATGCTGCTTGAAACATATTCCAACAATTTATTATATTCCTATTAATACCTCGACAAGTAGCGCCACAATCATTAAGAATGTCAATGCCTAAATCAGCAAGTTTACGAAGTAACTTTTGATAGACACAATTATAACGATATGGAACAGTAAGGTAAATAAAAGGATTGTTTTGATTTTGAGCCATAATAAAATAAGGTTTAATTATAATAATAATAAGAATTTATACTATTGTCAAATATACCATTTGCATCCCAAGCACTAAACATAGGTTTATCAATGCAATGATTATATAATTCAATCATTTTATCAGAGTCTATATCTTTAGTATAATCTTCAGTTAGATTCTTAGTATGATTAACAATAACAATAGCATTAAAAGTACATATCATATCATCATTAATAACAAATCCACTATAATTAGTTTTAACTATATTAAGAGCGCCAGTTATTATATTATTAAGAACTTCATCATAATCAAACATAATAAAATATTATTTAATATTATTTATAATATAAGTAATATATGATTGAAATCTAATATTAATTTTATTATTAAAAGTAAGTATTTTATCTTCTTTACTAAGTACATCATTATACATAATATCAATCATATCTTTTTCTATATCATTTATCCATTCTTTATTAAGATAGTCAGACACTTTCTTATCGTTTATAACATATAAAGATAATGATGAATAAACAGTATAATATTCAGCATTTATTATATTTTTTATATTAGAAATAATATTATCTTTATTAATATTAATATGATTATTTACAACAGTAGTAGACATAAAATAAATAAGACGCATACATGCAGAATACATAGAATCTTCAATAGCTATCTTACATTTTTCTTTATCACAACTAATAATATTTTTAGTAATTCCAATAACAAAATCACTAATAGAATTTATAGATTTAGTAAGTTCAATATTTAATTTTATTTGAGTACTCTTTCTACGATTATCAATTATTTTAGTAATTATTAAATAAATAGCAACTACAATAGCAGGAGCTATACCTTGTCTAAGAGCATCACTTAATATATCCATATCTATTAAAGCAAAAAGAAGGTTATCAATATTAATAGTTATATTAACATCAACAACCTCTCTTTAATTAATATAGAAACTTAATGAATATATCAAATATTAAGCATCAGACGAAGTTACCTCTCCAGCAAGAGTTTTACATACAGTTTCAAATATAGCAATAGCAGGTGTTTCAGTAGGGAATGCAACCTGAATAATCTGATTAACTACTTCATCACGAGTTTTAACATCACGAGGTTCAGCAAAACGTAATGTAAAAATAGTAAAACCAGTATCAGCAGCATTACTCTGCTTCAAAGGATTCAAAGGATAATTTGGATATAAATAATGACAATCCTCACTATAAGTATATTCAAATCCAGCATCAGCAGCAGCTTTTTCTGCTAAATCTTGAATATATTTAGCATCACCATAAGCAGGACTACCTGGAGTAGTTACAGTAATATCAAGACCATATAATCCATCAGCTCCAATAATTTCATAATCAACACCTGCTTCAACTGATGTAATAGTAATTTCATTAGAGGATGTTTGCGCAGCAACAACACCAGATGCAACAGTCATATTATTAATTTGCTTTAAAAGTCTCTCAAGTAGATTGACAGTTCTGGTTAAATCACTAATATTAACCATAACTGTCCATTTATTACGTTCATTAAATTTAGCTCCTTTACGAACTATAATAATAGAATAATCTCCAGTTTTAGTAGGTTCATTAACTCTAAATTTTGCACTAAATTTAGTAGCAGCTATATAATCTCCCTTAACATAAAAAAAATTATTCTTAAAGAAAGGAAGCACAATTGGACCACCTTTATCAGCACTACGACCAAGAACAATCATAGCCTCTGAAGTAATCTCTTCTCCAGTAGCAGTTACTGTAGGAACTCCATTTTTATTATAGAAGAATCCAACAGCACCATCTGAAACTTTAGATAAATCAGTGCCGGCAGCATAAGCAAACTTAGCACCTAAAATAAATTGCCTCATAATTATTATTTTTTATTTAATTATCACTAACTATACCTTATTGTTGTTGTCTAACAGGAATAGGGTTACCAGTAATAGATTGACGATACAAATTAACTGCCATTTGAACAATAGCAAAGTGTATAAAATCTGGTAAATCACAATTCACACATTTTTTAATATCAACATCATACTTAACAACATTAGGTGTTTTAATATAATCAATAGCTAAATATCTCACAATATGAGACCCTGCTCCGGTGTAAAGTTCAATCTGTTGATTAGATATAGAATTATTACTTTCAATAAGTTCATCTACAACTGGCACAGATTTTAAAACAACAATAGGGTTGTCTTTAGATACTCCATTACAATAATCTCTAAGAGTATTAGCTACTTCATCAGCATTAATTATACGACAGTCAATACCGAAACCTCTATCTTCAAAATTATATTCAACACGAAATCGAAGATATACCATAGGATTAATACGATATTCACCTATATCAATAACGATATTAGAATCTATAGTAGGAATATTTATAATATAATAACCTTTATCTTTATTTACATATTCTACTTTATCAGAATACGCATCATCAACTTCTTCTGAAGTATTAACGCTATATCTAACAGTACGATAAAGAGTTTTAAAAGTATTAATTTTAGACATAACAGAAACATTACTTGTTTGTTCAGTTTGCATATTAACTTGAACTCCATTTATAAGTTCCTGTCGAGTAAGTTCAACAATAGCATTATTAAGATACACATCTATACTTTCAGGAAGAATACCTCTAATTAATTGTAAGCCCATTTGTTGACCCAGAGTACGAAACGTATTGTGCATCTCTTGAATATTCATATTAAATATTTTTTAGTTTATTTATATAAGCATTAACAACCGAACTATTTTCAGTATTCTTAAACCAAGCAATAGCTTCATTCATATTAGCACCTATGAAATCACCATCAGGAGAAGTAATATTCTGATTATACTGTGTACGTATCAGTTCACCACGAGCAATAAGCATTTCAATAGTAGCTATAAGTTTAATATCTTTATTGTTGAAAATCTTATTAAACTTAATAGGTTCATTAGCACTGAATTTATCCAATTTAATTTCTCTATCAAGTCTATTTTCAGCAAGAGAAGATATAACAGGCAGATTGTTTAGAACACAATATTGAGTATAAATTGCATCAAAAAGAACGTTATCAGCAAGACAAGCAACATAATTAGCTTTAGCTTTATTAACTTCCATACGATATTTACGAAGTTTCTCAGCTTCTTTTTGGTCGTCTTTAAAGTAAAAACGAATATTACTATCGACATTAATCAAAGCAATATCTTTTGCAACATCATTATAAAGAAGACAATGACGATACATTAGATAATCATCAATATTGATAGGATAACCAAGTTTACATTTACTACTTTCAAGAATATTTAGCTTAGTAATCTTTTCTTTAAGAGCTTCACGAAGCTTTTTAACATCTTGACGATTAGCTGTTTGATAAACTTTTTCTATCTTATCTTCTTCAGCTTTAATTCGATAATAGTCTTTCTTATGATAGTAATGAAAACTTATATTAAAAGTACGACCAAGCTCGTCAACAGGAACACGAATATTATTAAGATGTTGTTTAACTCTCATAACAAAGTTCGGGTCAGAAGGAGAAAGACCTATAATATTAGGAAAATACGTATCAACTTCCTCTTTATTTGAAGAAAGAACACGAGAAGAATGAATACTACTTCCAATAAAATCTTTACGTCTTGGAAGAACTTTATCATTAGCTTTACGATATAAAGAATAATTCTTTACCAACATAATTGTAACACTACGATTATCGGTATATTCTTCTACATCTTCTTGAGGAGCAACTTCAACAGCCGAAGCTATTTTACTATTATCTGCTCCCTCTACAGGAGAAATAGTTTCGTCAATCTTCTGTTTATCTTTATTGGCATCAGATTTATCAAATCCAAATGTCATGCCATTACCAGAATTATTATCCATAACTTAAAAGGTTTATTTAATTACAATACACACCTCAACAAGAACATCTTGTTAGAATTATTAACTTGCAAACCAAGAGAAGACTTAACTTCATAACGAGCCATATCTACTTCAGTAGCAGCATGATTGGTATTAGGAAGACCCCAGCAAGAAGGAATATCAGTCATACCCTCAATAACCTTAGCCTTATAAATTTGTCCCTTTTGACGAACCATACGAACATTACGTTGTCCCTCATAAGAAGAAAAATCAATAAAACAAGCTTGGTGAGAAGTAATAGGAAGACCAGAACGAGGATGAATCATACCATTCTGTTTAGCTGCTTCTGCAATAGTACCCTTATCAAAGAAAGAACAATGCTTTGCAGTAATAGTATGACCATCAACAGTCTTATACTTACGGAAATAAGCACCATACTCAAGATTATCACCACTACCTTGAATTTCTTTATCACCAAGAGGAGTCAAGAAACCATTCTCTTTAGCGTCGACTTTCATAGCCTCATCAAAGTCCTCCAAGAAACCTTTACCACCCATAAGAACAACATTCATAGTTCCAGTATCAGTGTCACGGTCAAGAACATCACCAACAGTTCTCTTAATCTTAGTCAAAGGTAAGAACTCGCCATAAGTATCATAATTAGACTCACGACAAATCTCTAACATACCAGAAGTATGAGGAATTGGCTTACCATTATCACGGTCTTTAAGAAGAACTTCTCCATTAGCATTACGATTATACTCTGCCATCCATAGACGCTCTTCATTCATAACACGCATATTCAAATGGAACTGACGCATCTCTTCATTAATCCAAAGTTTAGAAGTACCTCCACCCTTTGTCTTAAACTCATATTCAGTAATAACATTAGCCAAGTTACCAGCAATTTCCTTAGAATAACGATGGAACTCAAGCTGAGAAGTCATCTTACCAGGACCCATAGAATTACTTCTATTACCTTTAGAATAAGATTCAGAAACAGTAGGTGCAGACATACTCCAATATTTACCCTTAGCTAACATAGCTGGGTCAATAAAAGCATTAGGATTAGGAGAAGTAAGTTTCAACAAATAGCCATAACCATAAGGAGATTCTCCTAAGTCTTTCTGAACACGAACTTGAGTCATACCATCAGGAGCGATAAGACCATATTGCTCAATAAACCAATGAGTACTAAAATGTACCTCAAATTCAGCACCACCAAGACCAGGTTTAGTATTAGCAGTGTTGAAATAAGTAACAAAGTCAGTAAACTTCATACGACCCATTGTACTCCAAGTCCACTGAACAGTGGCAATATCAACAGTACCAGAACTACCTTGACCCTCTGTCATAAAAGACAATGGGAAACGGTCATCATCCATACCATAATTATAGGTAAGGAAGGCATTAATCTCAACAGGCTTTTGTAATTGAAGATAAGCAATACTCTCTTCATTAGAATATCCTCTATCCTCATATTTACCCTGCGAAAGAACACGCATTTTATACATAACGTAAATTTTTTAATTAATTATAACCTAAATCAATATTTGTTCCTTTATTAGTATTAGTTTTTGGTTTACTAATTCTAACCGTAGATGTATTTCTTTCTTTGGCTTTAAGTTTAAGTCTATTAACTTTTTCTTTATTAATAGCCATGTCAACAAGATTAGAATAATTACCTCCAACAAATTTAAGATAAGCACGAAGAATCTCATCATCACGACGACTTTCAAAAGTTTCTGCAGCAAGGTCACGTTCATAAGCAGATTTACCGTCTTTATCAACTCGATAAATATAATCGAAAAAGTCTTCAGGAGTAACAGAAAGTTTCTGACCATTTCTACTAATAATAATAGACTCTGGCATCTGATAACCAGCAATAGTCCGACTCTTAATTACATCATGAACACCATTCCAATAATTTTCAAGTTTTTGAAGTCTTTCAGCTTCCTTATACTTAGCCTCTTTTTCAATATTTTTACGATATTGTTCATCAGCTTCTTGTAATCCAACAAGTTCTTCTTTAGCAGTAGCCAATAAAGTACCAGAAGATTTAAGATAAGCTATATAACTTTCCACATCGCCTTTACGACCTTGTTCTTCCCAAGCAGTACGAATAATAGCTTCTTGTTGAGCTTCATTAGAATCATCAATGGTAATATTAGAACGGTCAGGAACTTCACCAAATCCTTCAAGTGAATTACCATTTGCTATATAGTAGTTTAATACATCATTAAGAATAGGATACTTTTGATAAAGAGTATTAATAGCAGTTTCAAAATGTTCTTCTTTAGCAGTTTCGATTACAGCATCAATATAAGATTTAATTCCTTCAGGATTATTCTCAAATTCAACAGGCTTATCATTATCGTCTGTAATCTGAACACCAACAGCCTCTTGAATAGTTTCAATAGAAATACTATCTTTATCAGTATCAGTAACATTTTCAAACTCATTCAGCCATGATTTAACGTCTTTAGCTTCTTTAAAAATATTTCCATTTTTATCAAGAAGATTTCCGTTTTCATCTACTGTATAAGTATCTTCTCCAACTTCAATAGATGTTCCGGCTTCAAGATTAACATCGGCGTTATCACCATTTTTATTGTCTTCTTTATTGCCTTCATCACCTTTATTTCCTTCTCCAGTATTACCATGGTTATCAGGTTTTTCACCATCCCCATTATTACCGCCACCATCATCACCAATATCATTAACAGGCATACCATTAATATCATGGTCTATTTTACCTGTGTTAAGATTGGTAGCTTGGTCGCCATTGCCATTTCCCTCGCCAGAGCCAGCACCATTGCCGTTACCATTCTGACTATAACCAAAATCTAAATCCATAGTTTTAAATATTTATGAGTTTAACATTAATACAATTATAATAATAATTTACATTATAACCAATAATAATAACAAGAAAAGGACAAACAATATAATAATAAATAACATAATTATATATACTGCTTATTATATATTATTTAGCAATATGAAAAATAAAGCTATTTTTAGCTATAATTTTATATAAAGTTTAGTCTTAATTAGTCCATAAAAATCTTTTTAATATAAAGCTATAAATAGCTATTTATGAACAAAATTTAACCCTACTCTAATATTAGTTAGAATAGGGCTATAATATAAAAACACTAATAACAACTTACTTTTTAGACTTAGCTTTAGATTTAAAATCATAACGATTTTTATTCTCTTTAGCAATCTTAAGTTTGGTATCAATGTCGTGCATTTTAACTTGTCTATCTCTTTCTTTATTAAAAGTATCAAGAATATTACGTTGTCTTTCAATACCAACTTTTTCTTGTTCAACTCTTGCACGAGCAGCATCAAGACGATTAAGACCAGCTTCTTTATTTTCATCACCAATTTCTGCATTATAACTAATCATGTTAGCATCAGCACGAATAAGTTCAATTTGTTGGTCAAGATAACCTTCAAGTTCTTTAGTCTTTCTATCTTCTTCACCTTTAGCTTGAATCTTTTGAAGTTCAAATTGTTGCTTCATTTGTTCAATCTGTTGCTCAAGTTGTTGAACTTCCTTTTCGTGAGCATCTTTTTGCTCTTGATATTTCTTAATAAGTTTAGTAATAGTGGCTACATTATCTCCTTCAATAGCAGCAATAGCCATCATATTATCACCATTTTGTGCAGCACTAAAAGCATACTGTTGAAGTTGACGAAGTTTATCTTGTTCTTTTACAGAATTTTTAGCTTTAATAATATAATCAGCATAAATATGTTTATCAACATCAAGACTAATATATTTAAGATTTCCATCAACATCTCTATAAGAAGTATCAAGACCCTCAATCCAAGCTAATTTAGTATAATCCATATCTCTATTATAATCTCGTTCTCGCATACAATCCATCATAAATTCTATGATAACTGTACCCATAGAACCTCTCATAACAGCTTCTTCTGTAACACCTTTACCAGCACTATTAGCAATCTCTCCATAACGTTGAGGTGTCATATCAACTTGCTCACTGGCTGCTTGTTTAATTTCAATAAGCAAATTACCAAGTTGATTAAGATAATCACCAATATTAGTTTGAAGTATTCTAACTTGTTGAGCACGAAGCATACCTTGGTCATTAGTATCATCAATATATAAAACACCATCAGCAAGCATTTTATAAATAGTTTCTTCAGGTTTTACACCAAGAAGAGATTTAGCCATCATAAGAATATTAAGTTTATTCTTAGCAAGAGTCATTTCTCTATGATATGCTACAATATTATAAAATACTTGATAAGGAGTAACAATATCTACAATACTAAATTTACCAAAACCTGGCAGTAATTCATTAATACCATTATATGGAAGTTTTCCTTTACGATTAAAAGCAATAGCTCTTGCTCCATAAGGATAAATAGCATCATTACGAGTACCAATACGAGTACATTCATAAACTTGAGGTTCATAAATATAATCTAATGATATATCCCCCGTAGAGGGAGAAAGTTCATAATCATCTTCTTCTATCCTTGTATCTATAAGACCAACTTCATTTACATAAGTAACAATACATCTGCGTACTTCTCCTCTCCAAACAACGTGCCAAACATCATATAAATCAGGATTATTATCCCTCATCATATTAGGTTCTTTATTAAAAAGTTCTCTATCTTCTTTAGAATACTTTTTGCACACATCTGGAAAATAACTTTCATACACATTAAAAGCTAATTCCATAGGAGCATTTACAGAATGCTTAGCATAATATGTTTCAAGAAATTCTTTCTGTTTATCATCAAGATATTCATCAAATTCGTCAATTATTTGTTGATAAGTAAGTTTGCGACGTTCAGCAAACATATCATCATCTTCACGAAATATATTATCCGTATTTACAGGAAAAGCATCACGAGGAGAAACAACTCGTTTAACTGTTTTATCACCAACAATATCTGTGTAAGTATAAGTTTCACCAAAAGTAACAAAATCAAAATAAGCTCTTGCATAAAATAAAGTATCTTCAGTAATATCTTTAATTACATTAAGAATTTGTTGTCCTTGTGCAGAAATATCATCAATATAATTCTCATTAAATTCTTGTACAAAAGCTTCAACATCTAATGCAGTTTGAGGATTAAATTGCTGAGGGTCATTACCTCCATTAACCCAATCTTGATAACTTTGTTGAATACGAGCAGCTATTTTCTGTTGTACTATAACTGCAAGTTCTTGACGAAGTTTAGCATTACGTGCAAGAACCACTTCTGCATTATTAGCTCCTACAATAAAATCATGAGGATTCTTAATATATTCACTAACATATCTACGAATAATACCTTTCATAAGGTCATAATTACGCATAGTAGCAGGAAAGCGTTTATACTTTTCGTTAGTGGCATTATAAGGATTAAGTATCTTTTTATAAAATTCATCAGGTATTTTACCTTGAAGAATACCATATTTAATCTCTAATTGAGAACTATCTCTATTATTTTGACCTTGAGCAATAACCCAATCACAACATTGAGATGCCCAAGCAATATCTTTTTCATTATTAGGTATTTTTTGTTTAGGAAAATCAAACATCTGAAATTCACTTCTCATAACAATTTATTTTATAATTATTAACAATACAATCAGTATGTTTATTTCTATGATAATACAATCGACACTTAAGTTTTCTTGCATCAAATTTAATAAACATAGCAATATCTTTTAATGAATTAAATCTTTTAGATTCTTTAGTTTTAATATCAATAGCAACATAACCTTTATTATTTTGTCCTTTTCTATTAGAATCAAATTTTTCAAATTCAGTAAAATAAAATCTATTATTAAAATAACGATTATAAGAATTTTTAAATATAGCAGAATAAATAGAAGCTCCATTAGTAACATTTGTTCTTACATATCCAAGACTTCTATATTTATTTAATATATTTCCATTATTATCATATTCAATAATATGCCCTTTTGATTGAACAATAGCACTTCTAATTATATGAGAACCATAATTGTTATTATATTTAGAATCACATCATTCTAAATTATTAGCACAATTATTTAATTTATTCTCATCTTTATGGTTTACTTGATTTTTATTATATTTGTTATTAACAAATAAAGTAGCAATAATTCTATGTAAAAGATAAAACTTTTTATTATAAGCAAAATCTATATAGCCAGCACCATTAACTCTAAATCGTTTATACACATTAGTATTTATTACTCTAACATTACCCATATTGCTAAACTCATATATAGGTATATCTTTATATCTTTTCCAAATTTCTTCCATAATAAAAATATTAAAACCAATCTCTTGTAAGAATATCATTTTCATCAAGATTTTCAGCATTAAGAGGTTTTCTGTCAGCAAGTTCATCAGCAGCAAGAAGATTAAAACTTTTCCATTCAATACCTCTAAGTAGCATAGAAGAAACACGGTCATAATTGCCTTTAGTACTCCATTTCTTTAATTCAAGAATAGTTTGATAATCATAAATACGATGAAAATTTCTAATAGTATTTCCTTGTTCATCTTTACCAATCTCTTCATAAAGAAACTCTTTAAGTAATCGAATACAATCTAATTTATGAGCTTCACCAGAAATATTATATCCATAAGTATTATTAGCTTTGCCTTTAAAAGAAGGGTCAAAAACAAAAAGAGGTTCACAACTTAAATATTGTAAAGCACCCCATTTACGAAAATTAGAAACAGTTTCACCACGATTTATTTCGACATTAGTAGTACCAATACAATTATAATAACGTGCTAAATAATAACAAATTCTATCAGCTTCTTCAAGAGTATCAGGACGACCATAATAAACAGCAACAAGTTTTTGTTTAAAACCATTAAGATAATGGGGGTTCATCCATACTTGAATACAGTTATGAGAATGTTTATTAGTAATCTCATCTTTATCTTTGTCAATACCAACAGGGTCATAGTTAATACTATAAAGACCTTTAGGAATACGTTTTCTTAATCTACCATCACTATCTTGATATTCTTCATATTCTGGAGTAAAGAAACGGCGAATACATCCATGAGGATGTTCATGACCTCTACGAGGAACACCGTAAATATAATCATAAACATTTTTACCTTCTTTATGTAAACGAGCATTAGTCTTAAATTGAATATTTCCAGTATCATCAAGTTCAAGCATACCATCTACATAAAAATGTAAATCATCATCAACTCTAAGACGCTCTTCCCAAGCAGTAAGTTCTTCAGAACTAAATATATTTTCAGAAGCACTACTAAAAGATTCAGAAGGCAATAAAGCATACTGACCAAGATAATTAATATAATCAGAATACTTCTTAACATTTTCTTTTTTCTTAATACGTTCTTGACGAGCAATTTCAAGACCTATAGAAATATTACTATTACCGTTTTTATCAACTCCTTTAACTCCATTAATTTCTCCTTGAAGACCCCAACAGTAAGGTTTAAAAAAACCACAAGTTTCATTACGTTTATCTCTATCCCAAACATTTTCAAAAGGCATAAAATTAAACGTTTGAACATCATAAAAGTTTTGTTCAAAAGCTTGCATATTTCCAGAAGTAGCAGTACCCCAAGCAGTAAGCATACCAGTAGTATAAGCACCAGTTCGCATAGCAGGTTCAGTAACGTTCATAAAAGCATCAAAGTTTTCCATAGTAGAAACCTCCTCTACTTTTACTTTAACAGCATCTTTACCAATGGCACAATCTGGATTATTAGCAGCACTAACACTAATAAGAGCAGAACGCCAAGACTTATCTGCTTCAACACCATTTGGTAATTTATAACCAAGACGAAAATCAGACTTAACAGAACTAAAAATACCACGAACAAAAGGAGTAGACTCTTCATAAAATTTAAGATTATTAACAGCAAAGTCTGTAAGTCCACCTGTTTGTGTAAGATATTTTTTATCAACAGCAACATGAATAACTACTTTACGACTTTCACAATTAACAGCATTTGCACTATCAGCAGCCATCATATAAGAAAAACCACCACGACGAGTTTTATCTATAAGAAGATGAAAACCATTCTTTTCAGCAAATTCCATTATATGAAAAGTCCAAAATTGAGCATCAAAAAACTTAGGAAAATCATAATGCTTTTTAGCAGTATTAGTATTACCACGATTAATGGTGCTTTCATCAAGCTGTTCCATTCTAATATAATTAAGAAAATTATAATGTGAACCTGTAATACGAACATTATGAATAGTACCATTAGGGTCTTGAAGACAAGGAGCACTAAAACCATATTTACGTCTATGTTGCTCTCTTCGACGAAGTTGTCTATGAGGAATAGAATCTATTTTATAAGAAGTATATTGACCTTTATGTGTACGAAAATAATCAGCCATTTCATAAAATAGTTCAGTATTAACAAAACACCAACCTGGTCTAATATTCATAAGAAAACCTCCACTATCTCCAATCAAAAATAAGTCATCATCATCAACATACCCAGCATCTTTAGCATGTTGATAACGAGACTTATCTTCATTAATAAAATCAAGAAATGGATAACTTTCCATAATTTATTTAACAATTAAACCAATTAATAAACCAAAAATAATACCACCAGCACCATAACTAATAATCTTATTTTTTCTTTTTTGTCTTTCTAAATCAAGTTTAATAGACTCATTAAGTTTATTAGTATTATTAACTCGCATTTGAAAATCAGCAATTACTTTCTGTTGTTCATTTATATATTTATCTTTCACAATAATAATAGAATCTTGTTCTTTATTGATATTAATAAGATAATTACGTTCAATCATTTTAACATTAGCTTTTTTAAGAAGATTGATTTGAACTACAGCAACCGCAGTATCTGAACTACATTCACTTCCCCGTAGAGGAACATTTATATTATTCTGCTGCGCTAAGAGATTTAAACTGTTCAATAACAACACTATCGTTAGCATTAAGAGCTTTTTCAATTTCATATCTAACTTCCTTTTTAAGTTTATAAATAGTAGAATCTTTTTTAATAATATTATATTTTATACTATCAAGAGTAACTTTGTTATATATAGTATCAGTTAATACAATATTTTCATTATTAGTAGTTTTGCTTTGTTTATGAACTATATTATATTTAATTATAAAAGCAATAAACAAAATAATAATACATATACATATAACTATCTTATCCTTCTTTTCCATATCGCATTAAATTATATTTAAGTTCATCACTCCATTTACCAGTAATAGTCATACCTATAACTTGTTGAGCAATTCTAATTGCAGAAGAAATACCCATATTAACAGCAGTGTCAAAAAGTTGATGGGCAATATCTTGAGAATGAATGTCATCAAGTTCTAAAACATCCCAATATTTTTCTTTATAAAGACATTTAGCTTTAGCAGTAAGTTCAGGAGTTTGTTTAAGAAGTTTCTTAAAATTTTTAGGATGATCCTTTTTAAGTTGGTCAATAGAAATCCACCCACTCCATTTAGGATTATTTTTACGACTTATACCAAGATAAGTTTCTCCACCTGCATCATCAGGGTCATTAACATAACCTCCCTCAACAAATACAACTTTTTCAAATTCTTTATCAAAATTAGCCATAATATTTTATTATTTATTAATAGAACCAAAATATTTTTTCCAACCATACCCACCACAAGACTTAGGATAATATTTATAACCTTTAGAATCATATTTATATCTTTTATTTACAATAGCCGATATTTTACTTGAATCACAATTATTAAGTCTTGCAGCTTCTCTTATAGATGAATATATTTCAGTAATAGAATTATTTTTTAAATTAAGTTTAGCAACACGAACATTTAATTTTTCTCTATTTTTATTAAGAGCATCTATCACATGTTGTTTAGTATTAATATTATTAGTATTATCTTTTTTAGTACACCATCTTAAATTATTAATATTATTATTTTTAGAATTACCGTCTATATGGTCTACTATAGGAAAATTATTTTTATTATCTATAAAAGTTATAGCAACAAGTCTATGAACAAGTAATTGTTTATGAAAACCATTCCTCCATAAATAGACTACATAATATCCAAGACCATTATCATTAAGAGTTAATAATTTAGGATTTTTTCCAATATTAGATATAACTCTACCTTTATTACTAATTTCATATTTAGGAAAATCCTTAATTATCTTCCAAATTTCATCATCATGTTTAATATTCTTTGGAAATTTAATTATTCCCTTAATGCTCTCTTTATCCATCCTTTATAAAATTTAAGTTGAGAACTATTTTTATCTACAATATTAGTATATCTTTTAATACGAGCTAATTTATAATTAGCAACAAATAACTTTTCATTAAGACTATCTTTAATAATATTTAGAGAATCACGAGTAAGTTTAAGTTCATGTTCAAGCGTAGTAATACGCATTATATTAGCTTTTTCAGCAATAGTATCTTTAACAGGAACAGGAACATTAACATAAATAAACTCCTTCTCTATGGGGTATTTATTACAAGCAGTTATAACAAAAATTGCAATAACGGCAATAATTATATTTACTATATATTTCATATTTTAATCAAATAATGTTCTACTTTGTATTCTTGTAGCAGCAACTACTTTTCGTCTATCAGAAAGAATATTCATAACTTCTTGTTTAAGGTATTTCATTTTAAATAGAGTAACTTTCTCAACAGGATTCTTTTTAACATGATATAATCCATCAGGAAAACGTTTAGGCATACCATATTCATTAAGAATAAAATCAGAATCAATATGACAAAGCCAAAGACCTGCATTAGGAATACCAAGAATAGTTTCAACCATAAAAGCATATACAGATAATTGAAGATTATAAAGACTTCCATTACAATGAGGAAGATGATTAACAGGAGGAAGAAGAACATCTTTTTTAGTAACCCATTCATCTGTAAGTTGATTAGGATTTTGAGTTCTATCTTTTCTATAATAACCTGCTTCAAATTTAAGACCTCCTCTATTAGTTTTCCAATCTCCTATAACGAATTGGTCATCACGAATACAAAGCACATCAATAGTTCCAGAAAGTAAATAATCGATAAGAAAAGCACCAATTTCTGCATATATTTTATAGCCAGCATTAGTATAATATGTAAGAACTTTATAAATCTTAGGATATTTATTTTCAGTTAATTCAATAAAATCATTAACTTTAAGTTGTTTAACATTAAGATTAATATTTGGTAAATCAGCAATAGTTATCATTTCCCCATTAGGCTTAATCATATGTTTAACAGCTTCTTTAAACATAGAAGACCCTTTAATGCCATCTTCAAGTCCATTATGTGTTTTTGTACCACGAGTACAAGCTTCGTCAGTAATGTCTTGCCATTGTTGAGCAAGACGTTTTTCACTTATACCAAGTTCCTTAGCTTTCTTTTTAAGCCAATAATTTTTATCAAATTTAGGAGCATAATCATGGAGTAATGTAGTAGTAGACTTATATTCATTACCCAAAGTATCATTATATTTATGACCTTCTTCTTTAAATATAAGTCTAACATCATTATATCGAGTATCTCTAAGTGTAAGCATAATAATTATATATATTAAAGATTATCTTCATCTGCATCCATTGAACTAAGAATTTGTTTACCACCACGAGCAAGTTGTTCCTCTTCTTCATTACGAAGATTTTCATAAGCTACTCCAAGTGCTTTAGTAAGTGCAGGTATTTCAGTAATACGTTTACTAACCGCATCCATCATAGTAAGTATAGGAGTAATGTCTTCATCAGCTAAAGCTCCACTAAGTTTTCTATTAAGTTGTTCATTAATACGAACAGCAGCAATAGAAACTAAGTGTACAGATTTTTGTAAAGCTTCAAGAGCAACACCAGCTTCGGTAATATTAGCTGTATAATATTTTCCTATAAGTTTATTAACAAGAGAATCTGGAGTATAATCTTTAGGAAGATTAAAATTATCAATAGCCATTTTAAGACTTTCAGCATCACTAAGACCTTGTTGTTTAGCAGGACTCTTAGGGTCACCAAGATAATAAATAACTCCTACTTCTCCAATATATTTTCTCTTATCTTTTGTAGTATCACGTTGCCATAAAAGAGCAACATCTTTATCTTGTAATTGACGAAGGCTTGGAGCTTTAGGCATACCAGTTTCATCAATAGTAAGCATTTTTTCAATAACAACATTTGTAGTGTTCATATAATATTAATCTTTAAGAGATTTATAATAATCTTCAAAATCTTGAGAATAAGGAACTTCAGTAAGCCAATAAATACTCATAATAAATAATTCAGCATAAGCACGTCCAAGACGTTTATAATATATATCATACTTCTTTTTATTATTTCTTCTAATACGAGTAAATATTAATTTAAGAGCATCTTCTTTCTTTTGTTGTTCTTTTAAATCAATAATATAACTTCGTACATGTTCTTTATATTGTTCCTTACTAATATTTTTACGAATAGCAGAAAGATGAAGTTTAACTTCACGTAATTTACGTTTAACAGGATTAATACGAACACAACCTATAAATGGAAGTTGAGCTACTTTCATATCACGAATAGTTTCAGAAGCATTCTTTTCAAGATTAGTAATAATAGAATCACAAAGAAGACGTTCTTCTTCATTTTCAAAATCAAGCTCATTAAGAATATCATCTTTAGTTTTGCTAATGATTACATATTCTTCATTAGCTTCATTAATATCATTTAATAGTTGTTCATTCATATTATTATTGTTAATAAAAGCAGTAATAGAAGTCCTCACTTCGTTCGGACACTCCCCCGTAGAGGGATTGTATTATTCTATCACTACTTCTATCTTTATCTTATTTATATTAATTACTAACTTCACTATAACTTATGAATGGGTCAAAAACTTTATGTTTCATAGGAATAGCAGCAGAAATATCATTAATAGGAACAATCTTAAATTCTAATACAATAATATTAGAGTTTTTAATATCAATGAGTTTTTTATCAACATTAGATTTATCACTCTTAGTCATAATATTTCTACAAAGCTCAGGGTCAGCTTCAAAATAATTACGAGCAGAATTAGAACTAATAGCTACTGGTAAATTTAAATGAACTCCTCTTTCAAGGGAACTACGGTCGATAATAAGTTTATCTCCAACAGAAGCATTAATAAGTTCAGCATCATCAGCACTAATTTTAGCTAATACAGGAGTAACGGCTACATTTGGATTGTTACGAGATTTAGTCATAGTAACAAAATCAAAAACTTTAGTTTGAAAACAAAGAGCTACAATACAATAATGCTTAGGAAGCTTAACTTGTTTTGTAACAGCTTCAAGCAATTCAGAAGTAATCTCTTCTTTAGAAGTAGGAAAATTAATTCCATAAGACTTCTTTTCACTTTTAATTGTAATCATTTCTTTAACTTTTTAATTAGTTATACAATCGTTCATTGTTTAATTAATAACTTTAACACAAACTTTGGCAGGATTAAAAGCATTACAAACAGCAATAATACGAGGTATTATACCATCACCAGCTCCTCCTACTTTAAGACTACAAACAACATTCATAATAAAACTTCTTTTATGTTCAACATGAACACTAAAGTAATAAATAATAGTATAAGTACAAACTTAATTATAAATATAAGCACTACTATAATATATACTGCTTAATTAAAATAGGTTTCTATTATTACGAAGTAATAATAGAAACACAAGTAATACTATATACGTGTGTACGTGTATGCGTATATACGCGTGTATGTATGTGTGCGTGATTACGAGTACGATATATAATAATATTATAATATTTATATTATAATATTATTATATATCGTACGAGTATAAGGCAGCTTATTTTATTTAAGCCCATTAGAAGTAACTTTAGCATTAAGTTCTATAATAAGAAACTTAGCAGTAAGAGTTTGAATATCTAAATCATAATCATCTTTAACTTTTATAATAGTATTAGAAACTATTTTAATAATACCAGCTTTAACTAATCCTTCAATAGCTCTACAATAAGTAGAATAACTTTTGTTATATTCTTTCATATAATGATTAGCAATAGCTTTAGTATTACGAGCATAATTATAAACAAGTAAAGTATAATAAAGATTAGTTTCTTCTTTATTAAGTCCTTTAGACATAGCAATAATAGAAGAAGCTATTCTTATAGGATTGTTATTAATATCTTCAGAAGCATCAACATTGATAAGTTTAATAATATCTTTATTAGTAGCTACATGAAGATTATTCTTATCTACATAAGTAATATCAGTAGTTCTTTTATCTACATTTATATTCATATAATAAATTTTATGTTCCATATTATGCAACAAATATAATCATTTTATTGGAGAAAACAAACAATATTCAATATTTATTTATATATTTATGCTGATAATGTTTTAAATAATAATGTTCTAAATAATAATGTTATGAATGATAGTAAAAGAATATAAGTGGGGAAATTTAATAGTTATAGTTGATTATGTTAAAGGATTTGATTATACAACTGTTATAGAAGGAGTAATTAAAAACATTAATGTTGAACATAAACGAATTTATAATCTAAAAAGAATTTGTGAAGAATAAAAAGTTTATTATTGGAATATTAAAGAGATTGAAGATAAAGATTTTAAAATAGTTCTTTATATGATTTTTAAATTAAGAGAAACTTTAGATAAAGTTGTAAATATTAGTAAAAGAAATAAGGGATGTATAGATTTTAATATATATGAGTGAGATGGGGGAGGTATTACCATGACACCCCCTGGGGTCGAAGTAAGACTTGAATACCCCCGTCAAGCTAATGCTAAACCTCAAAGAAATGACTTATAAAATATTGCCGATAATATTGTCGGTTATTTAAAATCTTACAACTATGGCAAATACTGCTACAAGTCAAGCTGAAGTACAGGATACTGTACAGGCTACAGAAGTTGTTAACGCTGCTGAACAGCAGCAAGTTGTTAACGATATTTTCGCTCAGTTTATGAGCGAAGATGCAGGTGTAGAACGTTCGCGTGAGGATATTATTAAGGAGCTTATTGCTTCTGGTAATGCCAAGCGTTTGAACAATCTGACTGTCAAGAACGTAGTTGCAACAGAGTTTGATACTCATACGCTTCTTACGTTTGTTGTCAAAGAGTTCGTTATAGGCGATACTCGTGACGCAAACGAAGTTGACGCATTTGGTCAGCCTGTTGTCAAACTTGGTAAGACTCATAATGTTCAGACCAGCTCTTATGCTGTTGCTGGCGTTATGAAAGATTCTGCCAAGCTTGCTATCTTTGCAACTGATGTTGTTGACACTCCGCAAGTCGCCAATATGCTCTTTGCTGGTGCTAAGATTGATGTCGTTATGCAGTTTGTTGCTGCTGGCGAAGAATACGTCAATCCTTTTGCCAGCAATCCAGAGCCTGTTGTGTTTGAGCGCGATAAGATGATTCATCATATTGTTGCGCTCAATCTTGGCGAAGTTGGTCAAGATATGTATCGCACTCGTCTTATGAGGTAAAGTATTGCCAGTGGTGGACTTCGGTCTGCTACTGGCATTCTTGCTTTCGCCACATACCTTATTCAAATGACTTATAAAACTCCGCTCTATGAAAATGACTTATAAAATGTCGCATTAGAAGACGTGGCTGTTAGTTGTAATACAATTAACTGTTCTAATGCTCATATTCACGTCATTATTACTAATCATCAAAATATTATTATTATGAATAAAGAACAACTTTCTACTCTTATTAAGTATTGTAAATACGTGTTTGGTACTACTGCTGTTCCAGTTACTAAATGTCTTGATGTTATTGAACTTGGAGCTGATTGTCATCATCTCACTATTAATCAATTTCTTGATTATCTTGCAAATGAACGTATAATAAAGCTTTGTTAATATCAGAAAGAACATTAAGACAAGTAATAGCTTAATTAACTGTTGTAGTAATAGCTTGGGCAATAGCTTGAGTTATAAAAGAAATAATAGTTTAAGTAGTGTTATTGTAATGTTTGTTAGCAGGATTAAGGAGATTAAGAGGAGCAATAGGAGGAACAGTCTCTCCAACTCCTCTTTCTCCTTAATCTTCTACCTCTTCATCTTCAATATAAATTCTATCTTTTACTGTTATTAAATCTCTCAATTATAATTCTTATATTAATCTATAACATAAACTCAAACATCTCTTTATATTAGATTAACAACTATAAGTTTTATAATAATATTAACAACAGTCAATTAATGCACAGCATTTACTTCATTCATAATAACATTTTATAAATTAGTACTCTCATCTCGAATATCAACTTAATACTAAATAATTATGGTAACAGTATCAATTTCTACAAGTCTAACATCATATATTCCTATGTTGTTAGCTGATTCTATTCCACAAGGTTTACAAGTATGTAAATTATTAAAAGAAATAGAACCATCAAATGTTTATTCAGTTGTATCTTCAACTCCAGATTTATCATTAGCTCACGTTCGTGATTATTCTTGGAAAGAACAATTAGTAAATTAATTAACAACTTAAATAAAATACATATATGCAATACATTTGTTACATTTGGAAATACAATCACGATAATTCAGTTCTTTTATCTCGTGATAATGAGTCTTTTAAAGACTTTAAAAAGCGTGTTAAAAAAAATATTTCCTTATTCAGAAGGTTATAATTGGTATTTCTCTGAGTTTAACGGGATTTATTAACTTAAATATCATCATAAATGAAAAGATTAACAATAGCTTTAGTGTTTTCTCTGTTTTCACTAATAGCTTCAGCTGCAACTTCAGATACTATTGCAGTACAACAAACAGACATTACCAAATGGATAGTTGAACAAACAACAACATCCAAAGGTAAACCAACAACAAAGTATTATTGTATATACAAAGGTGAACTCGTAAATACATCTAAATCAGTATCAGAACGAGTATCACTATGTAAAAAACATAATGCTAAATGTGCTTTAATTTTAATTACATCTAAATCTGGTCGTAAAAGAATAGCATTAAATTAAGCAATAATAATAGCAATAGTATTTACAAGAATATTAGATATGTTCCAATATTGTATTTGATGTTTTTGTTTATGCTGTTGCTATTGATTATCGTATTTCTCCTTATATTAAATACTTTAATGTTATATTATTTATACTGCTAATTAATATTAATGCTTTTTAGCATTATATTCATACATAAATATCAGTCATAGATAAAAATAATAATTGAATTATTTGGTGTATTAGAAATAATGATATACCTTTGTAAAACTAAGAGTAAGATATTATTGCTCTTATTAAATAACTTAATACTAATAAATAAATTTTTAAAGTCATGGCAAAAGAAGTTAATGCAGGTGCTGCTCCTGTTAGTAAATATGCAGCAAAGAAAGCAGCTCGTGTTGCTAATGTTAATGTTGTAAAAGACGAATGTCTTCCACAAGATGCTCCTGTTGATAAAGTTTCTACTAATGAAACTGAACAAAGTTCTTCTGTAGTTAATTCTTCTACTACTACTTTTAGCAAGAAGAAAGATAAGAAGTCTACTTTGCCTTCTTCTACTGGTATGTATCCTGAACATATTGTAGCTGTTGCTCTTATTATTAAGAATAATGCTGAGATTCGTAGATTTACTGCTCTCGGTATTCTTAATTATCTTCTTCAAAAAGGAGAAATTAGGGGTGATAAACGTTATGTTTCATTTAAGTGGAATAAATTTGCTGTTAAAGCAAATGGTCTTATGAGAGAGTTTAGTTATAATGAGCCTTTCTTCCTTAATGCTCTTGTTGCTGCTTTCTCTTCATTCTCTGCTTCTGCTCAACGTACTATTGATGCTTTCTGTAAAAAGGAAATGTCTGTTGGTATTGCTAAAGCTGTTGACCAAGAAGAAGTTGATAATATCACTGCTCTTAATGAAGAATATCAACATACTATTGATGCTTTCTGTAAAAATGAAATGTCTGTTGATATTGCTAAAGCTGTTAACCAAGAAGAAATTGATAGTATCGCTGCTCTTAATGAAGAATATCAACGTACTATTGATGCTTTCTGTAAAAAGGGAACGTCTGTTGATATTGCTAAAGCTGTTGACTAAGAGTAAGTTACTAAATTACTTGCCTGTAGAGAGAACATTGTAAGCCTTATATTTTGGGTCTTAGTATTTGGCTTCTTGTTCTCTCTACTATTCTTAAAACAAGTAAGATTATGGAAGATATTTATGACGACGACACTATTGATATTCACGCAGAAACATTTGATAAAGACTTTGATGAAGTAGGTTTTGACCCTATTGAAGAAGATGATTCTGATAATGAATCTGCTGAACTATATGGTTTCAATGATTAACTTGAATGAAATAATAAAATGGCACAAAAAAATAAGAATTTGCAAGAACTTATAGAAATGGTTAATAGTATTTTTGGTGATAATGTTATTATTGCTAAGAATACTGAATCCAATCAAGGTACTGACGTTAAGAATATGATTAACGATACTTTTAAAAATATTTATTTAATAAAAGAAAAACCTCTTACTCCAGAAACTATTGATATGGTTGGAGCTATTCTCAAAAATGCTCTTGTTTTTGACGAAGAAGATGCTAAACTTGCTGGTGAGGAACTTACTATTAAATTTAAAAATTGTCTATCAACAGTATTTAAAGCTGTTCGTGAACTTCTTTTAGCTCGTGTTAAAGAGATTGATAATTACAGTAAACGAAACGTATATAAAGATGACCTTTATAATAAGTCTAAAGAAGAACTTATAGCCATAATCCGTAAAAATAAATAAGATTGTTTTTATAATTACGTTTGTTTGTAGAGGGAAATTTACTTCCCTCTTATTGCCCAATAGTATAATGGTAGTACATAAGATTTTGGTTCTTATGGCGCAAGTTCGATTCTTGCTTGGGCAACTACTCGTCGTGATGATGATTATAATCGCTTTAAATCAGATTTTGTATTGCTCCATAAATGGGAATTGTTTATATTCCTGTTTATGGAGTTTGTGTTTCTATTACTTATAGTTGTTATTGTTTATATCGGCTATTAAGTATTATAATTATATTGAATAAATGCTTGTAAATAGCTATTATTTGTTATGTATGCTTTTGAATATATCTAAATGATGTCTTTATAAGCATATAAATAATATAGCTATTTTTAGCTTAAAATAGATTATTAACAATTAAAAATTAAATATTTATGTGTACTATTGATTATAATAAACACGTTTGGGAAGGTTGGAAAGTTATTGATTTCATCAATGCTGTTGAACCTTTTGCAGAAGCTCTTGTTGCTAATAGTAAAGATTTTAATATTCCTGTTACTAAAAAGGATATTAGAGAATGTTGTATTGATTATCAACCTTATTATAAAAAATATATTCCTGAAGTGGTTGAACATTTTTGTAATAAATATAATATTGTTAATTAAATTTTTATTATTATGAATGTATATTGTTTTGATGAATTATATTCCTCTTGTGCTGATGGATTAATGTTTGTTGCTGCTAATTCAGAAACAGAAGCTATTAAAGTAGCTATTAATGCTGGTGAAATAAATGATTTTTATAGATTT
>ENA-ORUB01000912-ORUB01000912.1-human-gut-metagenome-genome-assembly--contig:-NODE-912-length-35753-cov-5.359348_pt1 | contig 35753 bp, 23 predicted proteins | sample MGYA00241918_ERZ509200 | MGnify/ENA primary metagenome ERZ509200 (study PRJEB26280, sample SAMEA2338853) | human gut metagenome | biome: human gut; feature: human-associated habitat; material: faeces... | reverse complement strand
TGGGCGTATGAAATTTGCGTGGCTCTGACACTAGTACGAGAGGACCGTGTTGGACTGACCTCTGGTTTACCAGTTGTGCCGCCAGGTGCATTGCTGGGTATCTAAGTCGGGATTGGATAAGTGCTGAAAGCATCTAAGTACGAAGCCAGCCACAAGATTAGATTTCTTAGGGTCGTCAAAGACGATGACGTTGATAGGATGCAGGTGTAAAGGTGGTAACATCAAAGCCGAGCATTACTAATTGCCCGTTCACTTTCTTTCAAATATGTACCGGTTGGGTATATACGTTTAGCGGATTACTGATACAGAAACTGGAAACAGAGAACAGAAACATACTAGTAATGAACTTGAGATTTTACTTTTCATCATGTCATAACCTTATTCAGGTGGTTATAGCACGAGGGTTCCACCTCTTCCCATTCCGAACAGAGAAGTTAAGCCTCGTCACGCCGATGGTACTGCGTAACAGTGGGAGAGTAGGTAGCCGCCGTTTTTAGAGAAGCCCCTTGATTCAGCAACGAATCAAGGGGCTTTCTGTTTTGGGTACTTTGCAAAATTTCTGTTTTTTGATTTATCAATGGTACTTTGGTATACTTGTATTTCCTCTTTTACTACTCTTTTTTATTTTCACCTCTCTATTATATTGTTTTTCATAATAGCATAATCCATTTCAAAATGGTAGGGTGTTTTCCGTTTGTTATTCTTTTTAGTTCTTTTTTATTGTTTTGAAAATCAATAGCTTACTTACTTTTCTCTTTTTCTGGCATACCTTTAGCATTACTTATGGCAAATAATTAGGATTATTAATCATTTAAAAGGTAAAAACATGGGAATAACACTATCATTTATTTTCTGCTTGTTAAGCGGTTTCGCTTGTTTCTGGCTATTTTGGAAATGTGTAGACTGGTTTGAGAATATTTAAAGAAAAAGGAGAATTGATTATGTACACAGCATTATTCGTATTAGGTATTGCGATCTTCGGTTATTTGATGTACGTGCTCGTCAAACCCGAAAAGTTTTAAAGTAACACACACAGTTTAAGGTAAAAAGTATATGAATACAGAAATTTTAGGCGTGGTTGTTCAGATAGCCTTGATGGTGATTCTGGCTTATCCACTGGGAAAATACATTGCCAAGGTCTACAGAGGAGAAAAGACCTGGTCTGATTTTATGGCTCCTATCGAAAGAGTCATTTATAAAGTTTGTGGAATCGACCCCAATGAAGAAATGAACTGGAAACAATTCCTGAAAGCATTGTTGATTTTGAATGCTTTCTGGTTTTTCTGGGGAATGGTACTCTTGGTTTCACAAGGATGGTTGCCCTTAAATCCGGACGGCAACGGACCGCAGACTCCGGATCAGGCATTCAATACCTGTATCAGTTTTATGGTGAACTGTAACTTGCAGCACTATAGCGGTGAAAGCGGATTGACTTATTTTACTCAACTGTTCGTCATCATGCTTTTCCAGTTTATTACCGCAGCAACAGGTATGGCTGCTATGGCAGGTATTATGAAGAGTATTGCTGCAAAAACAACCAAAACGATTGGTAACTTCTGGCAATTTCTAGTAATAAGCTGTACACGTATTTTATTGCCTCTTTCTCTGTTTGTAGGTTTTATCCTGATTCTCCAGGGAACTCCGATGGGATTTGACGGTAAGATGAAGGTAACTACGATGGAAGGCCAGGAACAAATGGTTTCTCAAGGTTCTACGGCTGCGATTGTTCCTATCAAACAATTGGGTACAAATGGTGGTGGTTATTTTGGTGTAAACTCTTCTCATCCGTTGGAGAATCCGACATATCTTACTAATATGGTAGAATGTTGGTCTATCCTGATTATCCCGATGGCAATGGTACTTGCGCTGGGATTTTATACCCGCAGAAAGAAGTTGGCTTACAGTATATTCGGAGTAATGCTTTTCGCTTTTCTGGTAGGCGTATGTATTAATGTCAGTCAGGAAATGGGTGGTAATCCACGCATTGATGAATTGGGAATTGCGCAGGATAATGGTGCGATGGAAGGTAAAGAGGTTCGTTTGGGAGCCGGAGCAACAGCATTATGGAGTATTGTAACTACTGTAACCTCTAATGGTTCTGTGAATGGTATGCATGATTCTACTATGCCGCTGTCCGGAATGATGGAGATGCTGAATATGCAGATTAACACTTGGTTTGGCGGTGTAGGTGTAGGATGGATGAATTACTATACATTTATTATCATTACAGTGTTTATCAGCGGTTTGATGGTAGGACGTACGCCGGAATTTCTCGGCAAGAAAGTGGAAGCCCGCGAAATGAAAATCGCTACGATTGTAGCTCTGCTTCATCCGTTTGTCATTTTGGTATTTACAGCACTCTCAAGTTATATTTATGTGCACCACCCTGATTTTGTGGAAAGTGAAGGTGGATGGTTGAACAACTTGGGATTCCACGGTTTAAGTGAGCAACTTTATGAGTACACTTCTTGTGCCGCCAATAACGGTTCCGGTTTTGAAGGCTTGGGAGATAATACTTATTTCTGGAATTATACGTGTGGTATTGTTCTGATTTTGAGCCGTTTTATTCCTATCATCGGGCAGGTTGCCATTGCCGGATTACTGGCACAGAAGAAATTCATTCCGGAAAGTGCCGGCACATTGAAGACCGATACATTGACTTTCGGAGTCATGACATTTGTGGTTATCTTCATTATTGCTGCGCTGTCGTTCTTCCCGGTACATGCATTGAGTACAATTGCTGAACATTTAAGTTTGTAATACTGAATTAGAGAAGATATGAAAGATAATAAATCAGCTTCTTTGTTTCCAAAGGAGCAAGTTATAGAAAGTTTGAAACAGTCATTCGTGAAACTGAACCCGCGGATGATGATAAAGAACCCGATTATGTTTACAGTAGAAGTGGCTACAGTGGTCATGCTACTCGTAACGCTCTACTCCATTGTAAATTCTTCACAAGGTTCGTTTGCTTACAACATTGCCGTGTTTATCATTCTGTTTGTAACCTTGTTGTTTGCCAATTTTGCCGAAGCTATTGCCGAAGCACGTGGTAAAGCACAGGCCGACAGCTTGCGTAAGACTCGTGAAGAGACACCGGCAAAGAAAGTGGAAGGTAATAAAATCGTTACCGTCAGTTCTTCACAATTGAAGAAAGGAGATGTGTTTGTTTGTGAGGCGGGAGACGTGATTCCTTCCGACGGTGAGATTATTGAAGGTTTGGCTTCTATTGATGAAAGTGCTATCACCGGCGAGTCTGCTCCGGTCATTCGTGAGGCAGGTGGCGACAAGAGTTCCGTAACGGGTGGCACGAAGGTATTGTCCGATCATATAAAAGTACTGGTGACTACTCAACCGGGAGAAAGTTTCCTTGATAAGATGATTGCATTGGTGGAAGGTGCTTCCCGTCAGAAAACCCCGAACGAGATTGCGTTGACTATTCTGTTGGCAGGTTTTACGCTTGTTTTTGTCATTGTGTGTGTTACCTTGAAACCGTTTGCCGACTATAGTAATACGGTCATCACTATTGCTTCGCTTATTTCTTTGTTTGTGTGTCTGATTCCGACAACTATCGGTGGACTTCTTTCTGCTATCGGTATTGCCGGTATGGACCGCGCGCTCCGTGCCAACGTGATTACTAAATCTGGTAAAGCGGTAGAGACTGCCGGTGATATTGATACGTTGTTGCTGGATAAAACAGGTACTATCACCATCGGTAACCGTAAAGCAACTCATTTCCATACGGCTCCGGGTGTCAATTTGCACGATTTTGTAGAGACTTGTCTGTTGTCTTCCTTGTCCGATGAAACGCCGGAAGGTAAATCTATCGTAGAACTGGGACGCGAGTCGGGAATGCGTATGCGTAACCTGAATACAACAGGAGCGCGTATGATTAAATTTACGGCTGAAACCAAATGTTCGGGAGTAGACCTGGCAGATGGAACGCAAATTCGTAAAGGTGCTTTCGACGCTATCCGTAAGATGGTGGAAGGTGCAGGAAATGAATTCCCAAAAGAAGTGGAAGAGATTATCTCTTCTATCTCCAGCAATGGTGGTACGCCATTGGTAGTATGTGTAAACAAGAAAGTGACCGGTGTCATTGAGTTGCAGGATATTATCAAACCGGGTATTCAGGAACGTTTCGAACGTCTGCGTAAGATGGGAGTGAAGACGGTCATGGTGACAGGAGATAACCCGTTAACTGCAAAATATATTGCCGAAAAAGCCGGTGTGGATGATTTTATCGCTGAAGCTAAACCGGAAGATAAGATGGAATATATCAAGAAGGAACAGCAGGCTGGTAAATTGGTTGCAATGATGGGAGACGGAACGAACGATGCTCCTGCTCTGGCACAAGCCAATGTAGGTGTAGCCATGAATAGTGGTACACAGGCTGCGAAGGAAGCCGGTAATATGGTCGATCTGGATAACGATCCGACAAAACTGATCGAGATTGTGGAAATCGGTAAACAATTGCTGATGACACGCGGCACGCTGACCACTTTCTCTATCGCCAATGACGTTGCAAAATATTTCGCAATTGTTCCTGCCTTGTTTATGGTCGCTATTCCCGAATTGGCAGCTCTGAATATCATGCATCTGCATAGTCCTGAAAGCGCCATTCTTTCAGCGGTCATTTTTAATGCGATTATTATTCCGATTCTGATTCCGCTGGCTTTGCGTGGCGTGCAATACAAACCGATAGGTGCGAGTGCTTTACTTCGCCGTAATCTGTTGATCTATGGTTTGGGTGGTGTGATTGTTCCTTTTGTGGGAATCAAGTTGATAGATTTATTGGTAGGTTTATTCTTTTAATTAAAAAACAATAGCAATGAAAACTTTATTGAAGTCATTAAAAATAACACTTGCTTTTTGTGTCTTTTTCTCCGTGTTCTATATCCTTATCTTGTGGTTGTTTGCGCAGGTTGCAGGTCCTAATAAGGGAAATGCCGAGGTAGCTACGCTGGATGGGAAAGTAGTGGGAGCAGCTAATGTGGGCCAGATGTTTACAAAAGATATTTATTTCTGGGGACGTCCGTCTTCTGCCGGTGACGGATATGATGCTACGAGTTCTGCAGGTAGTAATAAAGGTCCTACGAATCAGGAATATCTGGATGAAGTGAAAGCGCGTATTGATACTTTCCTTGTACATCATCCTTATTTAGACCGTGCGGATGTACCTGCCGAAATGGTTACAGCCAGTGCTTCGGGGCTGGATCCTGATATTACTCCCCAATGTGCATACGTACAAGTGAAGAGAGTGGCACAAGCACGCGGATTAACAGAAGAACAAGTAAGAGCGATTGTTGATAAAAGCATCGAAAAACCGTTCCTGGGATTGTTGGGAACAGAAAAGGTGAATGTGCTGAAATTGAATATAGCTCTTGAAGAAAGTAATAAGTAGATGAAGATCAGGAGCAGCGTTCCTGTCCGAATCGTTTGGGTGATACCAGCGGTTCAAATAAACAGGGGGGGGATGGGGCGCTGCTTTTTTACAGGAACATAAAATAGAATTAGATAAGAAGTATGAAAAGTTTTTTTAGTAAAAAGAGTATTTTAGGAACAATGGCTGTAGCGGCCGTATGTATGTTGGGAACTGGCAATGCACAAGCACAAGAGTTTACTATACAAGGTGATTTGGTAAGTTCGTATGTATGGCGTGGTATTTATCAGGGGGGGGGCCGCTTCTTTTCAACCGACTTTGGGAGTTAGCGTAGGTAATTTCTCACTTACTGCATGGGGCTCAACCAGTTTGAGTGAGAGTAATAAAGAAATTGACCTCACTGCAGCTTATAAGTTTGGTGAAGCAGGACCGACACTTTCAGTAGCCAGTCTTTGGTGGAACGGACAAGCTGATGTAGCCAATGGAGAACTAACAAATGATTATTTCCATTTTAAGAGTGGCGACACCGGACATCATTTTGAAGCAGGATTAGCTTATACGCTTCCTGTTGAAAAATTCCCGTTGTCTATTGCATGGTATACCATGTTTGCCGGTGCCGACAGAAAGATGACTGACAAGGGGGAAGAAGAACAGGCATATTCTTCTTACGTAGAACTGAATTATCCGTTCAGCGTAAAAGGGGTAGACTTGAATGCTACCTGTGGAGTGGTTCCTTATGAAACTCCGCAGTATAATGTGAATGGTTTTGCAGTGACGAACCTTGCTTTGAAAGCAACGAAAGCTATCAATTTTAATGATAAGTTTTCATTGCCTATATTTGTGCAAGCTATATGGAATCCGCGTTTGGAGGATGCCCATCTAGTATTTGGCGTAACTTTAAGGCCATAAAATAAACTCATGAATTTTTGTGAACCCGTGGTGATCGTGATGATTGCTACGGGTTAGGATGTTTAAAATAACAGAGCAACATAATGGATGATAGAGAACAAAGTGTACAGCATTTTCTGGATCTGATAAAGAGATCTCAGCGAGGTAAGTTTAAGGTCTATATCGGTATGATAGCCGGTGTGGGAAAGTCATATCGTATGCTTCAGGAGGCACATGAACTGTTGGAAAATGGTGTGGACGTGAAAATCGGCTATATCGAGACTCATGGACGTGTCGGGACGGAAGGGATGCTACAAGGACTTCCTGTCATTCCGCGACGTAAAATCTTCTATAAGGGAAAGGAATTGGAAGAAATGGATTTAGATTCTATTATTCGCCTTCATCCCGAAATTGTGATAGTGGATGAATTGGCACATACCAATGTGGAAGGAAGTCTGAATGAGAAACGTTGGCAAGATGTAATGACATTGTTGGATGAAGGAATCAATGTGATTTCGGCAATCAATATTCAGCACATCGAAAGCGTGAATGAAGAAGTGCAGGAGATTACGGGGATTGAAGTGAAAGAACGAGTGCCCGACAGTGTGCTTCAGGAAGCGGATGAGGTGGTGAATATTGACTTGACGGCAGAAGAACTGATTGCCCGTTTGAAAGCGGGAAAGATCTATCGTCCGGAAAAGATTCAGACAGCATTGGATAATTTCTTTAGAACCGAGAATATTCTTCAATTGCGTGAGTTGGCTCTGAAGGAAGTGGCGTTGCGGGTAGAAAAAAAGGTGGAGAATGAAGTGATGATGGGAGTAGCCGTCGGACTTCGGCATGAGAAGTTTATGGCTTGTATCAGTAGTCACGAGAAAACACCCCGGCGAATTATCAGAAAGGCGGCAAAGTTGGCAACCCGGTATAATACTACTTTTATAGCTTTGTATGTTCAGACTCCGAGAGAGAGTATGGATCGAATTGATTTGGCCAGTCAACGGTATTTGTTGAATCATTTTAAACTGGTGGCGGAACTTGGGGGAGAAGTTGTCCAGGTGCAGTCGAAAGACATTTTGGGGAGCATCGTCAAGGTTTGTAAAGAGAAACAGATATCGACAGTGTGTATGGGAACTCCTAATTTGAGGTTGCCGTACGCAATTTGTTCTATACTGGGATATAGAAAGTTTTTAAATAATTTGTCGCAAGCTAATGTAGATTTGATTATACTTGCATAATATTAATCGTATGAACGTTATGAATATTAAAACGAAACTGATTCTTGGCATTGGGATGTTGGCAGGAATGATTATTTTGTTGGTAACACTTTCAGTAGTGAATCTTCAAACTCTGACTGCGACAGAGCCTGATAGTCCTGCTGCTATGCCTGCCTTGGAACGTGCATTGCTATGGATCTCCATAACAGGGGGAATCTGTATCTTGACCGGACTGATATTGCTTTATTGGTTACCTCGTTCTATCAGCAAGCCGATTAAGGAACTGAAAGAAGGAATTCTTGAAATAGCCAATCATAACTATGAGAAGCGTCTCGACATGAGTGACAATGAAGAGTTCCGTGAAGTGGCTGACAGTTTCAACCGGATGGCGGAGCGTTTGACTGAATATCGTGCCAGTACTTTGTCGGATATTCTTTCTGCTAAAAAGTTTATAGAAGCTATTGTTAACAGTATTAACGACCCGATTATCGGTCTGAATACAGAACGTGAGGTTTTGTTTATCAATGATGAAGCCTTAAGTATTCTGAATATGAAACGGGAGAATGTGATTCGTAAATCGGCAGAGGAACTTTCTTTGAAGAATGACCTGCTCCGTCGACTAATTCGTGAGTTGGTGACGCCAAGCGATCAGAAAGAGGCTTTAAAAATTTATGCGGATAATAAGGAAAGTTATTTTAAGGTCTCTTATGTCCCGATCATTAATACGGAGGCTGAAAAAGGGGAACCTCGCAAACTGGGTGATGTCATTTTACTTAAGAATATCACGGAATTCAAAGAACTGGATTCTGCCAAGACTACATTTATTTCAACGATCTCTCATGAATTGAAAACTCCGATTGCTGCTATTATGATGAGTCTACAACTGCTTGAGGATAAGCGTGTCGGTGCACTGAATGATGAGCAGGAACAGCTTTCAAAGAGTATCAAGGAGAATAGCGAACGTTTGTTAAGTATCACCGGAGAATTGCTTAACATGACGCAGGTGGAAGCTGGTAAATTACAGTTGATGCCGAAGATCACCAAACCGATTGAATTGATTGAGTATGCGATCAAAGCTAATCAGGTGCAAGCGGATAAGTTTAATATTCAGATAGAAGTGGAGTATCCGGAGGAGAAAATCGGTAAACTGTTTGTTGACAGCGAGAAGATTGCTTGGGTATTGACGAATCTGTTAAGTAACGCTATTCGTTATTCAAAAGAAAACGGGCATGTGGTTATTGGTGCTAAACAGGATGAAAACTGGATTGAATTGTATGTCCAAGACTTTGGCAAAGGTATTGACCCGCGTTACCACAAAAGTATCTTTGACCGCTATTTCCGTGTACCCGGAACGAAAGTGCAAGGCAGTGGCTTGGGGTTATCTATTTCCAAGGATTTTGTGGAAGCTCATGGCGGTACGCTGACGGTAGAGAGCGAATTGGGTAAGGGGAGTCGGTTTGTGATGCGGTTGAAGGCGTAGTTTTGAAGGAGTCTATGAAAGAATTAGACTTCCGACAGGCATGAAATCTGCTTGCCGGAAGTTTCTCTGTTCTCTCTTTTTATCGTTTTCTTCTCCTCCAGCATATCCAAATACCACACAGACCAATAATAAATGGGATGCCATAGCAATAGATAATTTTGATAGTGGATAGATCCATAGGAGTCAGGCTGATATCTTTGTCGAGATAAGGGGCTCTGGAAGAAGATACCGGAAATTCATTATAGCATAGCCAACGGAATGAACCGGGAATCATATTGAAGTTGAATGAATAGATACCCGGTCTTGAGCTTTTTTGTAGTTCGGCATTGCTGAAACAGTCTGCATCACCCAACACAATGATCCGTTGTTTTTTATCTTTGCCTTTTATCTTGCGGGTTAACGCTATTGCCGTGGGATAGGCTCCTAGCTTTTCACCTTGAAGAGAGTCCAAAGAAAGGGAATCATTCACAAAATCTTTTGTTTGATACTCAATCCATGTTTGTTGAGCGTTGCTTTGTAATAAAACTATTGGATGGAATTTTGTTGTATCGACAACTTCCAGAGCAACAGCCGATGGCATGGTGACTGCGCTATGCGTCTGCCTGTCAACCATACGTTTGTAGAAGCCTCCTATACTGTCGGCGGCTATCTGGGTAGCTTTCGCGAGAACGAGGTCTCCGGGATTAATATCAGAAGGTTGTGCAATGATTCCCGGCAACAGTTTTAAACCAACTTTCCGGAGTAAAGGATTCATTACTTCCTGACGTCCGACGTCCCCCATAATCATCATATTACCTCCGCGTTCAAGAAAACGGTCTATGATTTCTTGTTCTTTGGAACTCATGGAAGAACGCATTTCAGCAATAAGTAATATATTGATATTACTTGGTATATCATTCATATCCTTTAGATTCAGTTCCACCAAATCAAAACCTTGATTAATCATGGAATAACGAAAGCGTCCATGTGTGGCGAAAAGTGAGTAATCCTGATCTCCCTTTTTAGTGGTGGAACGTTCCTGATGTCCTGTGATGGCGCCTACCTTCACAGGAGTAACAAGCATTTTCTTCAATGCTGCGGAGATTTCTGTTTCAGAAGGGTGATATTCCATATCGTCGAACAAACGAAGGCGGGCTTGTTCACCGGAGCCACGTTCAACAACCCGCACAAATCGATAATTTTCTTTAGCCAAGTCTATTTTTTCTTTCAGTTCTTCGGCGCTTTTAAGCTTTTTAGGATTGAAGTTCTTCTTCTTGGCAACTTCATAAGCTATCTCACGAATGTTTTTATTCGGATATTGGCGATAAAGGGTGCTGTCTTTCGGTGTAGAGTAATAGTAAACATACTCCATTTTTATCTCTGGTTTGAAACGTGTGTACATTTTGAAGCGTGCCATATCCTCTTTTTGCTCTCTTGGAGAAGCGACATCAAATTCTTTATCGAAAATATTGACGTAAGTTGTGATCGTCATAGGTCCGGACAATTGCTCCATTACTTTCTGGCTTTCTTCTGAAAGTGTACGTTGTTTGCTGCGGGTAGCATCATAAAAGCCCATCATTGCCGGACGGGAACTGACAAAGCCGATAACTATAATGGTACATACAGCTAAGGCATAGCGCATTGTTTTTGAAAAGAGTGAGCGACGTGTTTTTTCATTATTCAGTTTAATGACCGATAGCCAGAGGAATAATAAAATTACGGCAAGGAAATAGATAACGTCATCGCTACATATCAATCCTCCAACCATCTCACTGGCACGTCCTTTAATGGATAGCCAATAAGTAATTTCTCTAAAGAATATGGACTCCTGTCCAATTCCTCCCACATAATTGAGAAATGCTAATGCGGAAAGGGTGGCAACAGCTGCCACAACCTGGTAAGATGTGAGTGTGGTCATAAAGAGACCGATAGAACAATAGGTCAGTATCAACAGAAACATGGATAACAATCCCGCCAAGATAAGTGTAATATCGACATGCGGCACGGAGATAAACATTACGATTGTCGGTAGGGCAAGGATGATGACAAAGATTAGGGCAAATACCACCATTGAAACAAACTTGCCGGTAATGATTTGAACACTGCTTACCGGTGATGAATAAAGTAGTTTGATAGAGCCTGATGAATATTCACGACTCATCAAATTCATGGTTAATAAAGGAATATACAGATAAATGGTTTCTTGTATTACTTCATATATTCCTTTGAGACCAAGGACAAAACCGGCTGTGACGCTAAAAGTGATCGTGTTGCCCAATGCTTTTATTTTTACTATTTCCGTCAGGATATTCATAAAGTCGAATCCTACCTGGCATGTAAATGCGACCAGCAGCAACCATGCGATCGGTGAGTAAAAGAGTACCGCTAGTTCGGTACGGGCTATTCTAAGTATAAGTCTTAAGTTCATCTTTTTCTCTTATTAATTTCTTCTGCGGAAAAACCAGATGCCAACTCCTATAAGTAAGAGGATAGCTGGTATAATGATTATGAAAATAGTTTTCATTGTACCAATATCTTTCACTCCGATCGAAAGTTTGTTGTCGGTACAATGGGGACGGCGTATGTCGATTGGAAATTCTCCTCCGGAAAGCCAGCGGAAGCTTTCGATAATCAGATTAAAGTTTCCTGATCTATATCCTTCGCGTGAAAGAGTCAGTTCGGTGTTGCTTATGCAATCCGCATCACCAGAGATGATAATACGCTGCTCTTTATCTTTCAGTTGGCGTGAAAGGGCATAGGCTGTGATATAGGTTTGTTCTTTCTCTCCTGCCGAAGCATTACATTCTACTGGTGATTCCTGTAAATCTGTTTGTTCTTTTTCAATCCATACACCTTTGGCATTTGTTTCAAGAATCGGAGTATATTGGAAGCCGTAATCGTTGTCGGAGCATGTAAGGGCTACACATCCGGGCATAGAGACACGTAAATCATATTTGGGAAAATCATCTTTGAATCCGAATGTAAGTTTTCCCGATTCACGGGTTGCCTTGGCTAGAATCAGATTAGGAGAGAAATCAGCGGAAGATTGTGCCAGTTGGTATTCTTCCATTTTGATACCGAGTTTGCTTAAAAAAGGATTCATAACTTCTTGCCTGCCTGTATCGGTGAGAATAAATAAATTACCTCCACGAGCCAGGTAAGCCTCCAGTTGATTTTCTCCTTTTTCAGTAAGCGGAGTTCTCATTTCTGCAAGAACCATAATATTGATTAGGGAAGGAATGGTGTCTCCGTGAGAAATGTCGATCTCGCAGACATCAAAGCCTTGATTAATTAAGGCGGCTCTAGAATATTTCTCAATGGAGAAGTTGCTATAATCGCGGTCACCGGATTTGGACACCTCACGTTCACCGTCTCCTTTGATAAAGGCAACAGTGGGAGGAGTTGAAATCATCTTTTTGATGGCTGCTGTAATTTCCGCTTCGGATGGCGTTGCATCCATATCTTCAAAATCACGGATGAAGGTACGTTTTCCATCTTGCGTTTCCATAATGCGAACAAATGTATTTTGTTCTTCACGCAGGTCGATGATTTGGCGGATTTCTGCCGGGGATTTGAATAAATGAGGATTCAAGTTATAAATCATGGTCATATAATCACGCATCTCATCTACTGTTTTGCCTTGAAACTTAGGATTATTTGCAACGCCGTTGGGGGCGAAATCATAATAATAGACATATTTCACTTGCAGGTCCGGTTTAGCGAGACAATAAGGTTCGAAGATTGTTTCATTCGCTTTCTTCATGATAGGGAGGTAGCGATATGATTTGTTATCAAGTAGGTTAACATAATTGGTAATAGTTACCGGTCCTGTCAATTTTGCTAATACGTGTTGGCTATTTTCGGTAAGTGAGTTTAGTCTAGTGCGTGTTGTATCCCATACCTTAATCATTCCCGGACGTGAAGTGAAATAGCCAATTGCCATTGCTGCGACAAAAAATCCCAGATAGCTGATTGCTTGCCGGAAACGACTGATAGTGCACCGGTCGGATGTAAGTTTGAAAGTGGTAAATGTCAGGAAAAGGGTTACTACGACCACGAAATAAATCACATCTTCACTCCGGATTACTCCATTCAGCATATCGATTGTTCTTCCGTTTATTGACAGCCAATAAGTCAGTTCGCGTATAAGATCGTATTCCTGGCCGATACTTCCTACGAAATTCAGTATAGCTAATATAATAAGAGTCCCAACTGCTGCTACTACTTGATAAGTCGTGAGTGAGGACATAAAGAGCCCGATAGCGCAATAGGCGCATATTAATAAATAGAGTCCTAGAAGGGCGACTAGTACAGGAGCCCAATCAAAAGAAGGGATTACCAAACTGCCATAAATAGCACTGGCTATCGGGACAAGCATCAGACAGCAACCAAATCCGATGGCTGCAAGATATTTACCTAATACGATCTGACCACTGGTGACTGGGGATGAATATGCCAGTTTGATTGAACCCGATGCCGTTTCGCGACTGATGAGTCCCATTGTCAACAATGGAATATAGATGTATATGTTTGATACGACGGAGGACAAAAAGCCGTAACTACCTAAGAAGCAGATACCGCTCAAAGATACTTCCTTGCCGCCTGACAGATCATAGTCGGTCACTATATTCTCCATCAATGACGTAAAACTTGCTGTTGTCAGGAATGAGAAAACAATCAATATGAACCATGCAATCGGCGAATAGAATAAAATAGCCAGATCGGTTCGGGCAATACGCATTATAATCTTTAAATCCGTCATGTTAGATATTATTTTTAAGTTTTCCCGATAGTTGTGCAAAGATTATGTCAAGAGAGCAGCGTTCCATCGTGATTTCTTTCAGTCGCCATCCGTTTTGTATGCTTAAGGCTACTACTCGTTCAGTTATGTTTTCATCGTCATCAAAGCGTATCCGGAATGTACCGGGATAGAGTTCTTCTATATTCAACACATGTTCTATCTTTGCTAGTTCTTCTATAGAAGGGGGAAGGGCAAATGTAACGGTGAAACTACTTGGAACCACATAGTTATCAAAGTCTTTCATGCTACCTGAAAATACGACTTTACCATGTTCAATCATGCGAATATCATTGCAGGTAGCTTGCACTTCCGACAGGATATGAGTGGAGAGTAGGACAGAATGATCTTCAGCAATTTCTTTAATCAGATTGCGTATTTCGACAATTTGGTTAGGATCAAGCCCGTTTGTAGGTTCATCAAGTACTACGAATGGAGGATTATGTACAATAGCCTGTGCAATTCCTACTCTTTGTTGATACCCGCCTGAAAGATTCTTTATAAGTCGTTTGCTAAAATGGGCAATAGCGCAACGTTCTTTAGCTATTTCTACAGCTTCACGAATTTTTGATTTCTCCATTCTCCGCAGTGTGGCACAGTGTATGAGATATTCGTCGACAGTCAAGTCCGGATGGAGAGGTGGTTTTTGAGGTAAGAAACCAATATGTTTTTTTGCTTCAACTGGATTTTTTCGTAGATCGATGCCATTGATAAATACATCTCCTTCCGTTTGATTTAAAACTCCACAGATGATATTCATAGTGGTGGACTTACCTGCCCCATTAGACCCTAACAGACCTAATATTCCTGTTTTTTCAATAGAAAAATTGATATCGCGAATGGCCCAATCTACACTATAACGATGAGATAAGTGTTTAACTTCGACAATAGGATTACTCATACTTTTTATTTTAAATGATTAATAGATTTCTTATTCATATTACCATGTAACTCCTCTTGAAATATCCATCCGGTTCGATTTGATCTTTCTGAATTTCCAGGAGAAATTTATGGTAAAATACCGCCCGAAGTTTTCTCGGTCAATATAACTGGTATAGTTATCTTTCATTTGGATAGCTATGAAATTCACATTTTATCTGACATCGGCCTATATTCGCGTATGCTTCCATCGTTTGTAGTACCTTCGTAGTTCGATTTCACTTTACCAAACCGATAAGCAAAATTTATGGTGAAAAACCGTCCATAATAATTTGTCCACGTGTTTTGAATGTAGTTGGAATACATTTGGCTGTTGAAAGTCCGATGACTATTTAGTAGATCATATGCGGCAATACTAATGTCTCCTTTGCGATTTAACACTTTACAGCCTATGTTCAAGTTTAGGGTGTGATTGCGGTTAATCTCTTTATTGATTCCATAATCACGGCTGAAAATGAAATTATAATGACTACTTAGATAGAAGTATTTACATATTTGGCTTATATCAAATGTTGCTCCTGCCGTTTGATAGAATGTTTTACTTGTATAATTTTCAGTATTGATGCTATGTACATAATGAGTATTGGCACTGATTGTTATTTTTAATCTTTTAGTTAGATTACAGAGTAGAAAATGTTCGAGCGATGGATCATAGGTACGTGTTGTAGTCTTATTTTCTCCTATATAATATGGGTTATGTTCGTAGTTGAATCCGGTAGATAAGGCATATTTGGATTTTATACTACGTATAGGAGCCTGCCATATCAGTTTGCCTTTTATGTCCCAATATCCTTCTACGTTTTCAAAACTAATTAGAGAACTGTGTGCAGGTGCTGTGTATTGCAATCCCGATAGATAAGTTTCGGCATTGTAATAGGTTGTCTTTGCAACAGGAGAGTGTTGGCGGATAGAGGCATTGATAATAACACCTATGGTGTGGTTATGTTTTCCTAACATACGATTGCAATTGAAGAGGAACGAATGTAGATATGATTGTTTTAAGTTGGGATTTCCACTGCGCAGCATGTAAGGATTGCTGTTATCTATTTGTGGGCGTAACTGCACTATGTTTGGTGCAAAATTATGCAGTCTGTAAGCGGCACTCCATGACTTTGTTATATCTGTATGCACAAAAGATATTGCTACTGTTGGAGAGATGAATGTTTTACGGTAGTTGTCCATTTCTTTTTCTTTCCGCTTAAGTGTAGTTTCCTTCAGTCCGGCTGAAATGTCACAACTTGTTTTTTGAAAGGGAAAAAAGTGAAATGAAACTTCCTGTTTTTGTGTCAGGTTATTTATTTTATAACTATATGTATTGGCTTCGTCTGTTTGTGGATTTGTGGGGCTCAACATATTCCAGGCGAATTGGTGTTTCCATCCGTTTTCGTATTTAACGGAATAGTCAAAAGATATTTGGGTGTCATTTTCTGGATTCAGTATATATATTAATTGCGCATTGCCGTTCCACTCCGTATTGCGGAGTTTTGATGGAATAGTCAGATAAGTTTGTGTTGTCGAACTTTCTAATGTGTCTATCCGTAATGAATGATTTTTGCCTTTATTTATATCTACTGAACTTTCTAATGTATATCCGATTCTGTCGGTAATACTGTTGACATAACTGACATCTTCCTTCACATGAAAATTCTTGTTTAGATTATCGTAATGCATCAGGCTTTTCGATGTTTGAAGATTGTTTTCTTCATTATAGATGTAAAGCGATTGCCAATCTTTGTTGTTGTTATATGTTATAAGCTGGTTCCAACGGAATTCTCCCCATTTGTCATTTGAATTGGAGAAAGAAAATTCGGAATAGTGATTTTGTTTTCTGTCACTGTTGCTATTTTGTTCTTCATAAAGGCGCTGCTGATAATTGTTGCCAGGAAAATAATGTTGTTCGGATCGTGTATTTGTATTATCGCGATTATATCCGAAAGTGTAAAATGCTCTAAATGTACCGTATGTTCCATTTTCTGTGTCCCATGAGCGTTCCGTAGCCAGATCTGCATAAGTCGTTTCGTTGTAAGTACTACCAGGATCGGAAATGGAAAGAACATTTTTGATATTATTTGATTTTCGGTTGATATTATTGTGAAATACATTACTTGTGAGTAAAAATTTCTCGGAGAAAAAGTTAGTGGTGAGTCCGAGCCCTTTACGGAACTTTCCTCTGTCGTTCTTTGAGTCCATGTTGCTGCCTGTACTAGCCAATAGGTGTGCTTTCCATGAGCTGATGAGTTTGCTTTTGGTTTCTATGTTGAGCACTCTGGTGAGATCCCCTCTGTACATTAGTTTTTTTGTTTTCGTATTTTCATATTCATCATAAGCCTTGATTTTTAATACATCTGTTGCAGAAAGATTCTTTAGTGCTGCCATTGGGTCACTTCCGAATATTAGTCTGCCGTCTATATAAGTTTTGGTTACTTGTTTTCCCATGATTTTGACGGAATGGTCGTCAGTCTCTGTTCCGGGAAGTTGCTCGACTATATTCATAGCGACATCCCCTTCTTGTATGTTGACTGCCTTCGGGTTGAATATTAGCGTGTCGCCATTTTGGGTCACAATGGGGATTCTGCCCTTGATGGTGACTTCCTCCAGTTGGATGGATTCATCCAAAATTTCTATGTAAAGATTAGAATTCTTTCCAGCTATTATATTTAATTCTTTTTCAACTTTCCGACACCCTATTGCAGTGATAATGAGTTTTGCTTTTCCTGTTTTTATGGGTTTGAAACGGAATACTCCATTTATGCTTGTTGTTTTCAGTGTGTCTTTTGCATAGATCAAAAAGATATTGGCACCGTCTAATGAACCATTAGACCCATTTTCTTGTTTGTGTATAATAAATCCCGATAGCTCATTTGTTTTATCTTGAGCATTTATCGGTAAAGTAATGTATAACAATAAAAAAATAGAAATAAATTTTTTCATATTGCTGTTTTATAAAAAGTTTAGTGATAGTGTGTGGTTTTATTTGTCTAAGGCTTGTGAACTTTCTTTTAGGAAGAAGTTCACCACCCTACGGCCTCCAATTCTTTCTTGTTTTGTTTCATAACCCAGATAACTTGCTTGGAGAATTTTTTTGTCGGCCTTAGAAATGCCTATACTATATTCTCCATCAATATCAGTTATAGTACCATTAGTACTACCCACTTCGATAACGCTCGCGCCTATTAGTACCTCTTTTCCTCCTTCAGTATAAACAACCCCTGTGATTTTCTGACTGAAAAGGACCATTGGGGAGATCGGAGATTGAAGTTTTTTGTTTTTGAAAAACTCAGTACTTTTATTGTCTCTTGCCTTGATTATTGGAGAGGAGGGGGCTTCTTGTGCAAAAGAACACATCATTATAGTAAATATGAATACAATGAATAAAATAATCTGCTTCATAATATAATTTTTTTTTATTGTTATACATTTTACTATCACTAAACTTTTTATAAACATACACGTTGAATGGTAGAGGAAAGGCTAAATTACCCTGTCAATCATCGCTATCAAATAATCGCATTTTCCACGTTCAATATCATTACTAGCCAAAGAACGAGCTTGTATCAAATAGCGACGTGTACTTTTCAACTTATCATAGCAAATGGCTTCGATATCCGTACCGACATAGAAATTGACAGCAGTCATAGGTTCCATACCCGATTGCTCTTCTGTTGCAGATATAGAGGCAAAAGTTGTCAGCAACCCTAATGATTGTAACTTATGATTAGTTTGCTCGTTGAGAGCAATGGAAGTTATTCTTGTTGATACAGCCTTGTCAATAGCCTTTAATGTCGGACACATTCCTTTTAAAGAACTGATATATACAGACAGTTGTGCAATCATTGGAGCACTTAAAGGTTTCCCATTTAAAGTTTCTTTGAATAATTGTTTCTCTATATCATTCAAATATGCTTCTTGGGTATAAGGTCTAGTTGATTTCTCTACACTCAATCCCATACGCATCAAACGAAACATCAAAGACATCATTGGATACCCGTTATTGTAAATCCATGCTGACATATCAGGATTGACACCACCTAAACGCAAGAAATCCTTATTAGAGTCCAGCCAACTTAAATCATAGAAGGTACTGAATATCTTTTGTAAGACTTTCTTTTGCATATCTGCCGATACCGGTTGATATGAAGGAACATTGCTTTTTTCGTTGGCTTCATTGATATAAATACCTCCGATATAAGAAGATACAGGTGACAATGTTTTATTGATTAATTCAATAATCACAAAATCAGGAAATAGCTCCCGGTAATCATTGGGGATATTATCGTCGTGAAACCAGGCAGGACTATTTTTAACTACATATTTCACATGAGCGATTTGTGCATCTAAAGAGGCTATCGGATCATTACCTAAATCATAGTTTTGGCAACGCGGGTCTGTAGCATAAGCTGGTGAACGCTTTCCATAGAAATAGCGTGGATCTCCATCGTGTTCCATAGCCCATTTCTTCAACATGTCTGATTCATTTTCACTGGTGGCGGCATACAGATATTTGAGCGTAAATGCATCACATACACCCGGTTTGTCGACAATCAATACCACTCCTTTTTCTTTATCACCGGGCTGTGCCAGATAATTGTATAATACGTTGTCCATGACTGAAGCTGTGATACCATATTTTTGAGTAAATTCAGGAGAACGCAGTTCCTCTGGGGAGTATGCTGCAGAACCAGCCAAATTAGTTGCCAATCCCAAACTAAGACCAAATGCTTTTAGCATACGTGCTGTCAGATTCTCACAGATCACCTCATCGGCAATGTAATAAGTCCGGAAGCGCGGATCAATCTCTGCCATTTGGTATACTCCATTGCGACGTACGCTGACGGCAAGGTCGCGTGGTACTCCTATCTTGGTACTTAAGATTTCTCCAGTGCGTAAATCAGTGACATTGTACGCAGTAACTTCCGAGTTGTTGTTATTCAGGAAAGCAATCGTATTTATCATTGGGTTATTAGCACGGAAAGTTGAACCTTTCTCATACGGTTTTATTATGATTGGTTTTCCTATTCCTAAGTCTTCAAATATTATATTCCATTCATCTGCACTTTTTTGGATGGCTTTTACCCAGCTATCTTGAATCAGAGTGTCGATGTAGAAAACAACAGGTTGTTGCGTCGTTATATTACGCCGTGTTACATAATATCCTTTCTTGAAACGTTTTTCATTACGATAGTCCGTGTATGCGATATAACCTGTTCCTACACGTGGGTTGGCTTCGCGGGTATTCATCTTTTCTTTTGACAGTAGGGCTAGTGTCGTTTGTACCGACATGGTTAATTCCGGTTGTTCTTTGGAGACGAATCCCATGATGCTGATGCTCAACTTTGCAGTACAGTTTTGAGTGATACTGATACAATTGTCGAATGCATCTGCAGAGTCCACAAAAGATGTTTTACTTTGAGGGGAAGCACTTACAATTGTGAGCATACCTCCATAACTGCGTCCGCTAAGATTGAGTACATCTTTATTGGAACAAGAGAAATAGGAAGTGGCATTAAATACAACAGCCGTTGAATCGCTGGTGTATCCTTCAATTGGAAATGCTTTGTAAATAGCATTACTACGAGATAATGCAAAAGCCGCTTCTTGATTATCGTCCTGTTCGTTGAGGCGAACATTGTATTTCGGATCTCGGAATAATATTAATGAATCGGTTTTATCAATAATCAGATACCTACTTTGAGCAGCTTTTGTGCCTGCCAGTGAAATGTCACTTGCAGTAGTGATGGCAGAGTTTACTAAAAAATCCCGTCCCATTAATTCAACCGGTAGTTCCAGATAAATCTTATCCTCGTACTGATGAACTGTGATTGTCCCTTTATTGACTGTATGTTTCTTCTTATCTTTGAAAAGCTTGTCGTAGACACTCTTTTTTTTCTTTTGAACACTGTCAGTCTGTTGTTCGGTTTTTGCTTTTCCTTTTTTCTTTTTGGAGCGGGCATTGGCTTCATTTGTTGATCCGATAATCAACAAAATTGCCATCAACCATAAAAATAGTATTTTCATCTTTTGTCCCTCCCTTATTTTAAGTTGATGTCGAGCATCTTTAATAATAATTCATAGTGAGCTTTCGTCTTCCCTGATGCACTGGCTGCCTTTTGTTTCATCAGTTGTTTGGCTTTAGCTATATATGCGTATACATCTGCCTGGGTAACTTTGGCTGTCATAGAAAAACGATTCAACGGTCTCCATTCAAAACCTGCTACAGGGTTGTGTATAACATCCTCTTTGATAGCATGTCCCTGGCAACAAGTATATCCGAACTGGCGGTGATTGATGTCAAGTGGTTTTTCTCCGGTCAATGCTTTCCCGGCTCCTTTAATTGTGAAACCGGCAGTTTGCATCATCATGTATATATATTGTTTCTGGAGATTCATTTGGGATTCTGTTAATGTACGTCCGGAAATGGTCGGTTTCCATACAAAATTGTATATCATGTTGAAAGCCTCGGCAGCAGTAAATGAATCTTTCTCTAATCCTTCGTATTGTGATACCTGAAAAGGTACAGGCAGTATATATCTCAACATGAAGTTTTGAATAGTTTGTTTAGGGGAACCGGAAACCGGAAATTTAGTTAATAAGTTTTTGTTGTCAAGCCAATCCAGATCATTATAAATTTCGAATAGGTAATTCAGGGCTTCTTTTTGTTGTGCCTTCGGAATTTGTGCAAAACGTGGCATTGTGTCCCCTTCTTTAACTTCGTTGACAAAATAGCCACCTACATTGCCTGCTACATGGGTAACATACATTGCAAGTTGTTCTACGATACCAATAAATAAATCTTCACGGTATTCGTATGTATCGTCACCTTCGGAAATCCAACTTTCCAAATTATTCATGATATACTTAAGGTTCTTGATGCCATATCGAGTTGCTTTCATAGAGTTGTCACCAATATCTTCCGTTTGTGAACGGGGATCAACAACTCCATATACTTGTTGTTTTCCATATCGGTACACTGGATTTTCTTTAATGGCATCAGTGATCCATTTGCCTGTTATAATTGCTTCTTCCTCTGCAGAATTAACATTGAATACCGGAGTATACGTCCATTTTATGAGGTATTTGTCGTATTCACCAAAGCGGGGTGGAGTCAATTTAACGCCACGTTCTTTATCGCCAGGTTGTGCTACATAGTTGAAGCGGGCATAATCCATAATGGAAGGAGTAGTGCCATACTTCTGCGTGAATTCCGGTGAACGTAAAGAATCTACCGGGAAAGTGGAAGAAGCTCCCATATTATGCATAAACCCTAAACAGTGACCGATTTCGTGTGAAAGTACATAGCGTAATGCGTCTCCAACCATTTCATCCGGAATATTGACAGTGCGTACATCCTTATCGGCTTGTGCTGTTTGCACGAACAACCAGTTACTGATAAGCTTGATAACATTATGATATAAATATACGGAGGCATTCAAGATTTCTCCGCTTCGTGGGTCTACCCATGATGGTCCCATAGCATTCTCAATGCTTGATGGAGCATAGCGAACACATGAATATTTGATATTGTCCGGATCGAATTCCGGATCATCAGTCGGGAAATCTTTGGCTGCTACAACATCTTTGAATCCAATCTGCTCGAATAATTCATTCCATTGGGTGACTCCTTCCCGCAGATATGGTTTCCATTTTTCCGGAAAAGTGTTATCGATGTAGAAAACAATCTGTTTAGTGGGTTTCACTTTCTCACCACGTAGGTAGGCAGCAGTGTCAGACGGTTGTATATCCCATCGATTGGCATAGTAAACAGGTGCGGTTGTTTTAGCTCCTTCGCCTAGTTGTTCGCGTCCGGTAAAGAATACACCGATCCGGTAATCTGCCATACGTGGACGGTAAGGCTTTTCTTTCAACAGCATGATAGAACGTGTCATTTCTGCGGTGAATGGACGGTCTTTTATGAGTGACGCCCCTTGTGAATTGCTGACAGAGAATGTATATGACAGACAGCTTTTAATAGAAACATTATCTTTGAAAGCCTTGATTTGTGAAATGTAAGAGCAGTCGGATTGATAATTCTCTGTACGATTGTACATTCCATAGATTGAATTACGATCGAATGGACTCATTTTTTTGTTGTCGCCCAGGAAGACGCTGCTCATATCAAAAACGATAGCAGTAGAGTCATTATTGTATGCTTGAATCTTTTGGTTGCTTAAAATTGCTCCCAGTGTACTTTTGCGTAAAGCTTCATCAATTTGTGTGTTACCAGTAATATAGTCAGTGTTTACCTGACGTAACTGTACATGTGTTTTATTGCGTGTGAATACTACGTGAAGAAGATCGGTCGGTTTAGAACCGACTACTGCATTGCCATTATCAGAGATACTGGTGACAGTGGAACCAATAAGCATATCTTTATTGATTAAATTCACAGGAAGTTCAAAATATACTTTTCCATCCAGCAGATGGAGAGTAATCAGTCCTTTGGCTATTTCATGCTTTTTCTTGAATAGTTTGTCATATTCACTTTCTTTTTTAGCAGGAGTTGTTTGTTCTGTTTTTGCCTTCTTTTTTTTCCAGAAGAATGGAAATTTACGCTGTGCGTCAATGGTGGTAGACGAAGCTACCACCATTGCTGCAAGTAAGAGGATTTTCTTTTTCATATCAGTTCTTTAATGTATTTTTATGAAATTAGATTAATATCCGGTTGTTGTTACATCTAGGATTTTACCAAAACCATCATAGATTAGGGCTTTAGAAATATCCAAGGTTCCTGCACCGGCCTGTTTCATCGGAACAATTGAGACTTTTCCGTTAAATTCTGCGGATTGGGTCACAATAATGAGGGCTTTGTTATTCCATGCATTTGGGGCAATAGTTGGTGGATTACCAGTCATTACATTAATTTGATTGGTATATTGCCCTTGTTGATATAACTTGGCCTTTGTAATTTTTTCTCCGTTACTGGGGGTAAACTGTGAGGTGGTGGAGACAGATACTTCATTTCCCATACCGTAAGTAAATGAGTATATAGCTGCATCTGTTACTACATATAATACATTATTTGTATGTCCGAAGAAAATAGATACAGCTTTGTCTAGTAAGGTTTTTCCTGTCGTTGGAATAATATATTTGTTTTTTGCTGCTGCTGGTTGTTCTGGTGAAGTCACAATCCATCCCTCCCAATTATCAGGATCTTCATAGTAGCCTTCTTCTGCTTTATATTGGCTTAAAGTGTAAATAGCATAATTTCCACTATTATCGTCTTTAAGTAAGAAAGTGGCCAATGAGCCATCTTGAGAACTTGTTGCGGCAATAGCTGTTTGACTCCCCATGTCATTAGGATCGAAATCCGGATTTGAGATATACGGAGTACATGTGTTATAACTCGTGCCATTTAAGGAATAAAAGGCACCTTTGGGTTTATCTAACCATACTAAATGGTTGTCTCCAATACTATATGAAGAATTTGCTGCATATACATTGTTATTGATTTCAAATCCATTAAAAACAGAATTAGGCATAGAGAATTTGTTACCTGCTACGTTTAAGAATGAATATAGTCCATTATTTGTATAAGCGATGAAAAGTTGTGAAGAACGAATATAAGATTTTACTTGAAAATCGGTGGGGCAATATAAAAATATTTTTTCATCTTCCCATGTCCCGTTTATTGAATAGTCCTTACAGTTGAAACGAATGCTTTTTCCTGTGGAAGAAATAGCCCAAATCTGATTTAAGTGAGAACTACCAAGTATTGCTGTGTTCCCCATCACCTCATAGGTTAATGAAGTCAATAATTCATCATATGCTGCTCCATTAGCAGTTTCTAGTATGTGACGGAATATTCTTTCTTCTTTTGTATATTGATTTGTTATTTGAGAATTGTTAATCAAAGTAAAATCTGTTGTTGTTCCGTTTTCACTATCTGCGATCAACAATCCGTCTAGGAAGCTACTTTGTACATATAATTCCCAAGAATAAATATATTGTAAGTTATCATTTGCTACATCTGTTACAGTCAATTTTAACGTATAGGCTCCATTTGATATAGGACGATTTATAATACCATGAAAGTCTTTTTCTGTACCAATAATTTCATAAACAGGATTATTAGTTGAGGGTTCCTCGGTTACAGCCCATTCATAGCGCAAATTAGAACCATCAAAACCATCTTGGGTAATAGATGGTACAATATCGACAGGAGATTGATAACCTACGTATATTGAATTTTCTTGATTTTTATCGTTTATACTAATTTGTACTTCTGGAATAAGGTTTGTTACAAATGAACTTTTATCCTCATAACAAGAAGTAAACCAGAGAATATTAGGCAGCAGTAATATTATTAATTGAGTTATATTATTTTTCTTCATAATTTTATAGAATTATATAAATTAATATGTTCTGGCTTCTATAATTTGTCCTTTCAAATTACCTTCGTTATGAACTAGGGGGGTATCGGGATGTTCTTTCTGATACTTTTTTAGATAATCCGCTAATTTTGCAGCATAAGCTTCATATGATTTGTCTGTTACGAATAATCTATAATTGGCGAGATATTTATATGTAAAATATGTTGGTCTCTGTGGTTGGTCAGGATGCGCAGTCATATCGTCCCAATCATCCCAGTCTAAAGCTGTTACAATTGTTTTTAAAGCATTGGAACTATAAGCTGTTGTAGAATAAGAGGTTGGAGCTAGGGATGATTTTATTAGTGAATTATATGTCATCCATACATATCGTTCAGTCGCTGGAGGGGCAATGATATTGTTGTTCCAACTTACTGTTGCTGTGATATATTCTTTAGGGCCTAACCCTAGAGTTGATGACTCCTTTAGCTGGATATAAAGTTTATATGATGCTCCATTTTGTATTTCATCAGTATTAAACAGCCTTATTTTTATTGTTCCTTTTAAACTATTTGCGGGAATCACTGCAGCAGTTATTTCATAACTGTTTTCGGGGGCAGTGGTTTCCTCCGCATTGATTACATAATTCACAGTACGGTCTTCTGTCGATACATTTCCGACCAAAACTAAAGGCAATTCATATTCACCATATTCATCAAAGGGATTCTCCAGAAAAGAATAATTCCCTTTAAATATGTCGGTTTCTGCATCGTACTCATTCGTAGAATTGAATCTGACAGCATTATATTGACTGTCAAAATATGGTATTTCTTCCTTGCCGCAACTAATGAGGCATAAAGAGAAACAGCTTATCGCTAAGACTGATTTTATAATTATTTTTTTCATATTAATATTGTTTATTGTACACGACCGGATTGTATTTCGAAGGTAGGATAAGGCAATAAATATTGCGTATCTGTCATCTCTTCACTATAATTAGGAATAGATTTACACCCTGTTCGCTTATAGTAATAGAACATGACACCTTCGGAAATGAATTCTTTGTGATATTCTTTTTGTATTTCTTTTATGATTTGATCTGCATTTAGATTTTCAAGAGGGGTGCTGATACCTCTGTTTTCGCGAATCTTATTTAGCCTTTGTAATGCCATGTCAAGATTTGGGGTTGCACTTGTTGCATAGCATTCTGCAGCAATATAGAATATTTCAGGCAAGCGTATTAGAGACAAGCGGTTCTTATTGAATTCGTCTAAACTTGCTTGATGAATTTTCATAGGGACATATCCTCTGGAATCACTTTGGGTTTGATCTAACATTCGTGTGAAACGAACATCTGAATTTATGCCTTCATATATATTTTCAACATCTGTTGGAGATATATACATAGCTGTATAGTCTGTGTTGACGAAGTTGGGTATTATATATGAGGTAATTTTGGACGTAACGTCTGAAACATTTAGGCTAAATAAAGCTTCGGATGCTAGAGAACGGTTAGATTGAGAAATTTCTGGTAACAGGTAGGAGTAAGTGTACATATCGTCCATAACAATTCCATTATCACCGATAGCTGTGATTATCTCTTCAGTAGCATTTAAAGCTTTGTCTATGCTTTCTTTACTGCCTTCCCATAAATATACACGTGCTTCCAATGCTTTGACTGCATAATAATTGAGTCGTAAAGTTCTATCTTTGAAGAAACCATCTGCATCTATACTTGTGTAATAAGAAGCCGGATGTTTTTTTGTGATCGGGTCGTATTCCTTTAATAATTTTTCTGCGGCTTCCAAATCGTTGATAATCATTTGAAGTGTCTCTTTTCCTGTGCGTTGAGGAGTTGGGATCGATGATAAAGTTGTTACATATGGAATCGTTTTTTTAGAGTTTAGTTCTGCGGAACGGTTTTTCCAATCACCATATCCATATAGGCGCAACAGATCAAAATGTATATATGCACGAATGGCAAGAAGTTCTCCTTTGATAACATGATAATAGACTTCGTTCAGACTTGACTCCTGTCCTTCCATATTAGTTAATGCTTCATTGGCATTGGCTATTACAGAATATGCTTTAGCCCAGATATTTTCGATGTCCGAGAATATTTGTGTGTGGTCGTAATTGAATTTTTCATATTCTTGCATTTCTCTACTATTACTTGAATTGGAAGTCACAGGATTAAATTGATGACCTAATATTTCAATTGCATACCAGGATAATTCTTTACCATAAAGGGCATTGTCTGTCATGCTAATATAACAACCTATTAAAGATTGTTGGAATCCGGCTAGAGTGCTATAATGATCTTTTTCTCGAATTTCAGACCCTGAAGTAACATCGAACCAGTCGCTGCAAGAGGATAATGTTACTACGGACGTTAATAGGATTAATATGTATTTTTTCATCTTTATAAAATTTAGAGAGTGGCTGTTAATGAGAACGACATATTTCTTGCGAAAGGATAATTTAAACCTCGTTCTATTTTTATAGAAGAGAACGTTGCAATATCATTTAAATAGAATGATAAACGCAGACGTTGCATACTTAATTTCCTATAAATGGAACTGGGAAACTCATAATATGCACTGATGGAAGAGAGTGATAATTCACGCCGATCCTGTACAAAGCGAGTGGTAGCACGTGTAGTTGTTTCAGAATTAAATTTCTTGTATGGTGTTACTTGTCCGGGAGTAGTCCAACGACCAATTAGCAATCGGCGATCCACATTGTAAGCAATATTTGCATTTTCTACCCGACTGACGAGGGTTGAATTATACATTTGACAACCAGCAAGATAACTTATAGTAGCGCTTAATCCGATACCTTTATACTCGGCTGTGAAACCGCCTGTACCACGATACTTAGGATCGGAGTTACCAGCAGCGACCATATCATTGGCTGAATAAGTATAGGTGTAGGTACCATCTTTTTTAATGTATATTTCTTGTCCGGTTTGCGGATCAATACCGGCTGAAGGAACTGCCCATATTGTTTTCATAGATAATCCGTCTTGATACATTAATACAGGTGCAGAGGTATTATTATCTTCTGCTTGTTTCATCATTTTTTCATTGTAAGCCCGCATACTCTCTGACAAACGAATTATTTTATTTCGGTTATAGGCAAATGTTCCATATACATTTACAAAACCTTCTTTTCCTTGCCATATTGTATAATTAGCTTTAGCTTCAACTCCAGAATTACGTACCAATCCTAAATTATCTTTTACTATTGCGAACCCTGTAGAAGTTGGGATTGTTACATCGGTTAACATATTCTTGGTATCTGCTGAGTAATAGTCAACAGAAAGGGATAATCCGGCAACTCTCATATCAATTCCTATATTATGATCCTTTTTCTGTTCCCATTTTAATTTGGAGTTAGGCATAGATGCTAAATAAGCTCCTGTAAATTTGCCAGCTAAGCCTCCATATACGACGCCTGTGTAATAATTATATGTAGCAATTGCTGCGTTGGTATCAAAGTTTTGATTTCCAGTCAAACCAATCGAGGCCCGAAGTTTTAACTGTTTAATCCATCCAACACCTTTCAAGATGGCTTCATTGTGCAGGTTCCATCCAATACCAAAAGACCAGCTATTGGCCCAACGGTTATCTGAACCGTATAAGGAAGATGCGCTTTCCCGAACAGTTGCATCGGCTAAATAACGATTGTCATAATCATACGAAGCGGCTAATAGGAAGCTGGCTTCACGGTTAATTGTGGAATAACCAGTAGGGGTACTGTTTTCTGCATATTGTTTTGCGAATGAAATATCTGCCTTCTGATTATTGGGGAAACCTTCTGCCGTGTGTCGATATGCTGATGATTTTTCTCCGGAGATAAAGGCACCGGCATTTCCAAAGATAGTATGTTTACCAAATTGATTATTATAGTTTATATTCAAGTCTCCGGAAATAGAACTGGATTTACCATTTTCCATAATATACTTACCACGCTTAAGTATATCATTAACATTTGCAAAAATGGAATGTGAGGCGGGATAGAAATCATCCATATCATTTCGTTTTTCAGAGACTCCTATACGTGCTGTTGCTTTCCAGTTTTTATCAACTTGCCATTCTGCATAAAAATTATTGGTGAATTGTAAATAACTGGAAGTAAAGCTGGTTCCGATAATAGAATTATACATAGGGTTAGCTACTTTGCTTGATGTTGAGCCAATTTGTTCTACCCATTGAACTATATTCCCATTTTCATCAGTTGCTTGCCAATATGGATTCATTCTGGAATATTCGCTAAATTCTCCATAAGGGGACTCATTACTTTTGTTAGATATGATTGATAGGATATTCTTTAGTAATAGTTTGTTATGTCTGTATGATAAATTTATATCACCCGATATATTGCGGCGGTCAGATCCCTTCATAACCCCAGTAATCTGATTATAAGTAAGGTCTAAGATTGCACGTAAATTTTGGGAATCGCCTAATTCTATATTTAGGTTATGTTTATGTCCTATGCCAGTGTGAAGTGGCTTGGATAACCAGTAGGTATCTAATCCTTCTAATGCAAGTTTTCGTCGTCCATTATATAATTGATCTAATTGGATTTGTGTATTGGCGCTACTACTTGTATATACTCCGTCTAAACGTTCTGCTTCCAATTTTTCAAATGCATTACAAAGGTCATAACTGGTTAAATCCGGCATTTCCAAAGAAATACTACCATTATACGTAATACGCTGTTGATTTCCGGTTAAACGTTTTGTTTCAATAACAATTACACCATTGGCTGCTTTAGAACCGTAGAGAGCTTTTGCTGAGGCGTCTTTTAAAATTGTAATGCTTTCAATTCGGTTCATGTCCATGTCCATTATTGTCTCAGCAGTTGTTTCAAAACCATCAAGAATGAATAAAGGTTGATTGGGTTGATTTTGATAGTTGCTGCGCAAAGAACTGCTTTCTGTCGTTGGAAAACTGGAAGTTCCACGCATTGACATATCCGGAACACTATTGGGATTGGAGCCCATATCAAAATTATCTGCAATGTATATTGTAGGATCCAGATTTTTCAAACTCTGGAACACATTCTGATTTCCGACACGCATCAGATCTTTGCTCGAAATAGTAGTTGCTGCTCCAGTAAAACTTTCTGCTTTACGAGTATAAATTCCAGTAACGATAACTTCATCTAATTTAGTATCACTTTTTAGAGTAATATTTTTTCGTACATCATTCCGACCACTATTAATCATTACTTGCTGAGTAGACATTCCGATATATGAAAAGGTGATAGTACATGCGGTATTAGCTGGAATCTCTATATTATATTTACCATTATTATCTGTTATGGCAAAGCGTTGAAGATCACTAATCACAACATTAACACCGGGCAAAGGATATCCTTCTTCATCCGAAACGATACCTGTTGCGATACGTTTGCTTCCTTGTTGTTCCACTTTAGAGATAGTGACAATATCTCTTTCCATGCTGTAAGTGAGACCCGTGCCATTGAGTACGGTACGTAGTACGTTATCCACAGTTTCATCTTTTACATGGATAGTGATGGGTTTCAGTGACTTTGTCTGTTCTGTATTGTAGACAAAGCTTAATCCGGTTTGTTGTCTTAAAGCATCGAAAAAATCTTTGACAGTGACAGATTCCAGATTTAAAGTTACTTTTTTGCCACTTTCTGGAATGGCAAGCATCATTGTGGGTAATAGTAATAATACTACTACCAGAGAAAGTATTCGGATTCTTTCTCTACTTTTTGTCTTTCTCATTCTTTCTTCTTGTTTAATTAGTAATTAATTGTCTGTGATTAAAATTTCTCTTCCTTCTATTTTTATTTGTAAATTCGTAGTACGTGCTATTGCTTTTAATATCGGGCTGATTGTGGCATAACGATCCATATTACCAGTAAATCGCAGTTGTTTAAGCTCGGAAGTGCCAAAGGAAATATTAACATTATACCAATGTTCTAGAATTTCGACAATATTTTCTAAAGTACGATTTTCGAAAATAAGTCGTCCTTCATTCCATGCTATGTAGGGAGTGAGGTCTACATTGTATATAGATATATTGTTACCTTTCTGTTCAATGTGTGCCAATTGGCCCGGCTCTATGAGTTGTTCTTGTGTACTTCCTTGAGGAATAATACTAATGCTCCCTTTCACTAATGCGACTTCTGTTCGTTCAGGGCTGAATGTATTAACATTAAACTCTGTACCATACTGTTTGATTGTTCCTTGGTCAGTGATAACATAGAAAGGACGAGCATCTTTGGCTATTTTAAAATAGGCTTCCCCTTTTAGATAAACCATGCGTTTAGACTTACTAAACCTTACAGGATACCGTATTTCTGTATTATAATTGAGGTGTACGGTTGTTCCATCTTCAAAGGTTACTCTGAATTCGTTTCCTTGTTCAGTTGTTAATGTGTTTTTTTCTACTGTTTCAGGCTGCTGTTTTTGAGGTATATCTATATTTATATTGGGTGTTGATGGATAGATGAGCGCACCATTTTGAGCTATAGCAGTTGTGGAATGATTAACTTTAACTGGTGTTGGATATGTTGGGGTAAGCGATTGCTTGTCATTCCCGGCTAAAATTAATGTAGCTTTAGGAATTCCTGGCTGTATGGCATCTCCTAAGGCTAGATTGTCAGATATTTGTTTTTCGGAAGCAATATAAAAGTACCATCCTCCTGCTGCTATTATTATAGGTAATATTAAAATAGCTGCATATTTCAGGAGAATTGATGTGACTGATACTTGGCAATATTTCTTTTTGAAATGTTTCCATGCCTGATGTGAGTTAATCTGTGTATATGCCTCGTAGCGCTTACGAAATGATGCGCTTGTTCGTAAACGATTGAAAAACTCTTCGTGTTGTGGAGAGGTCTTGATCCAATTGTCAAGTTGTTTTTTCTCGTGCTCTGTAATATCACCGAAGAGATATTTGGCTATTAATTCTTCTGTACCAGATTTTATTTTCATATATTTATTGTCTTATCATTTGTTAATAAGACAACATGAAGATTAAAAAGAGGTACAAACTTTCTAAAAAAGATTATTTTGGTTACGAAAAAAACTTGGAACTATACAAAATGTCACATAAGGGGAGCAAAAAATAGCATGTGCCCATCTGTTCTTTGATAGATTGTATAGCTCTTTTCTTTTGTGTTTTTACTGTTTCAATCGAAATTCCTAGTGCAGTAGCTATTTCTTCATTCTTTTTTCCATCCATATGTAATAAGAATATTTCCCGGCAGCGTGTTGGCAATTTATCGATAGCACGAAATAGTAGTCGGTATACTTCTTCTTCATTGGTATCTTCTTCTTCTGTGATTTCTCGATAAGTGCTTGCCAAGCGTTCAAGATAGAGAGATTCTACATTCTGATGTTTTAAATAATTAAGAGAGGCATTTCGTATAGAATTATAAAGATAAGTTCGGAAAGAAGGCAATGATAAGAATCTCATTTTCTTTTCCCACATAGTTGCAAAAAGATCCTGTACAATATCTTCGGCAGCTTGTTGGGAAGAGAGAAAGTTGATGGCATACAACACCAATGCTTTATAATATTCATTATAAAGCTGATGATAAGCGGCTGGGTGTTGCTCATTTATACCTTTTATAAAGGAACTTTTCTCTTCGTTCATGGTGAAATATTATGTTTTATGCAGCAAATGTATAAAATATCTAGGATAAAAGAAGCCTTTCAAACTCTATAGTGTTTGTGAATGCTTCTTTTTTTATTTTTGCTTGTCTGTATAACTTCATTTTTTTCTTTGGAATAATATAACAGCAAAAAAACGCGACTCTGTTCTGAAACTTTAGAGAATCAATGTATTATAGTCTCTCTAAAAATCTTTATATTTGCAGACCGTTTGGAAACGATAGTGAATAATAAACAATACAATAACTTAAAAACAACCAAAATCAGATGAAGCAGGATATGATTGTTATCCTTGACTTGGGTAGTCATGAGAATACGGTGTTGGCTCGCGCCATCCGTGCATTAGGAGTTTATAGTGAGATTTATCCTCACGATATCACAGTGGAAGAACTGAAAACATTGCCCAATGTAAAGGGTATTATAATTAATGGTGGACCGAATAATGTAATTGATGGCGTTGCCATTGATGTAAATCCGGCTATCTATACTTTGGGGATTCCTGTCATGGCTGCAGGTCACGATAAAGCAACTTGTGAAGTGAAGTTGGCAGAATTTGCGGATGATATTGAGGCTATAAAGGCGGCAGTGAAATCATTTGTTTTCGATGTCTGTAAAGCTGAAGCTAACTGGAACATGAAGAACTTTGTCAATGATCAGATAGAGTTGATTAAGCGTCAGGTGGGCGATAAGAAAGTATTGTTGGCTCTGTCGGGTGGAGTTGATAGCTCTGTGGTAGCAGCTTTACTTCTGAAGGCAATTGGTAACAATCTGGTTTGCGTACATGTTAATCATGGTTTGATGCGTAAGGGAGAGTCTGAAGATGTGGTTGAGGTATTCAGCAACCAGTTGAAAGCAAATCTTATTTATGTAGATGTAACCGATCGTTTCTTGAATAAACTGGCAGGTGTGGAAGATCCGGAACAGAAACGTAAAATTATTGGTGGTGAGTTTATTCGTGTGTTCGAAGAAGAAGCACGTAAGCTGAATGGTATTGACTTCTTGGGGCAAGGGACTATTTATCCGGATATTGTGGAAAGTGGAACGAAAACTGCTAAAATGGTGAAGTCTCACCATAATGTAGGTGGGCTGCCTGAAGACCTTAAGTTCGAGCTTGTGGAGCCGTTGCGCCAATTATTTAAAGATGAAGTTCGTGCTTGTGGCTTGGAGTTGGGATTGCCTTATGAGATGGTTTACCGTCAACCTTTCCCTGGTCCAGGTTTGGGCGTACGTTGTTTAGGTGCTATAACGCGTGACCGTTTGGAGGCTGTACGTGAGTCCGATGCTATTTTGCGTGAAGAGTTTCAGATTGCCGGATTGGATAAAAAGGTATGGCAATACTTTACAGTAGTACCCGATTTTAAATCTGTTGGTGTACGTGATAATGCCCGTTCTTTTGATTGGCCGGTGATTATTCGCGCTGTCAACACGGTAGATGCTATGACGGCTACTATCGAACCGATAGAATGGCCTATCCTGATGAAGATAACAGACCGTATCCTGAAAGAAGTGAAGAATGTAAATCGCGTTTGTTATGATATGTCTCCGAAACCTAATGCGACTATAGAATGGGAATAGAGAGACTTTTTAAGTGATATTTCGATAGCCTCAATTTTTTGTAAGTTGAGGCTATTTTTATTGTTCAACGTTGGCTTCTGGTAGAAATGTAATTGAAGATTTCACAATGATTTCGCGAAGAGATAAAAAGAAAAAGGCACCCAGAAGTGGAAGCCTCCCAAATGCCTTATTCTTATCAAGTAGCGGGACCCGGGATTGAACCGGGGACCTCATGATTATGAATCTGCGTCTTCCAAAGGCTGACGCCTTTGAAAGCTACCAGCTTCGCTATATAACTTATTTATAATTAATGGCTTAGCGTTTGGTATGTCTTGCGCATTGTTAGTTTGGACTAATAATTTATGAGGATAATTTACTGTTGGTGTAAACCATAGTGTAAACCATATCTTGATAATAAATAATTATCTTATATGGATGCTACTGTAAGTATTGTTTGTTTTAAATCTAAGAAGTTATCTAATGGTGAATATCCATTAATGATACGAATAACTCAAGGGAAGGAGAGGGCTTATAAATCTTTGGGTTTGTCTGTTCTGGATAGTTTATGGAATTATAATAAAGAGGAACCTAAGAGAAGCCACCCTAACTACGAATGGCTTTTAAAGATTGTATCTCAAGAGAAGCAGAAATATTTAAACTTGATATTTGAATTAAGAGCTTTAGGTAAGAGTTTCACTCCTCAAACTTTGATAAGTAAAGTTGAGAAGAAAGAGAATAAATCAGATGTTGATACATATATACGGAATATTATAGAATTAATGATTAATGAGAAGCGTTTAGGAAATGCTAAATCTTATACGCATTGCTATAATTCATTGAAGACCTTCGCTGTAAATCTGTGTATTCCTTTTACTGATATTGATGTTGCTTGGTTGAAACGGTATGAACGATTCTTAAGAGAACGAGGTAATTCTGATAATACTATGGGGATTCGGTTTAGGACGCTAAGAGCTGTCTATAATAAAGCGATAGAGGATGATATTGTAGATGAGAAATATTATCCGTTTAAGAAGTTTAAGGTTTCGCATTTTAATAAGAAGACGACTAAACGTGCTATCAGCAAGTCGGAAATGGCTAAAGTCTTGGCACTGGATTTAAGTAATATTACTACTTACTATAGCCCATTACTATATTTGAGTAAAGATTTGTTTGTGTTTAGTTATCTTGGGTGTGGAATTAATATGATAGATATGGCGTATTTAACCTATTCTAATATTATAGATGATAGAATATGTTTTAAACGCCATAAGACTGGGCAAGGTATTACATTTAGATTATTGCCTCAGACTATTGAAATAATTAATAAGTATAAGAATGAAGGTTATTCTCTTAGTGATTATATATTCCCAATATTAGATAAGAAATTTCATATAACGGAGATACAACAATATGATAGAATCCGTAAGGTTACTAAAGGAGTTAATAGGAATCTTAAGAAGATTGGTAGCTTTTTAGGGTTAAATATTCCATTGACGACCTATACAGCGAAACATCATACAATCTCTATCTAATTGAAAATTAAACAGTTATTTCTGTTTA
>ENA-ORUB01000881-ORUB01000881.1-human-gut-metagenome-genome-assembly--contig:-NODE-881-length-36514-cov-3.181519_pt1 | contig 36514 bp, 33 predicted proteins | sample MGYA00241918_ERZ509200 | MGnify/ENA primary metagenome ERZ509200 (study PRJEB26280, sample SAMEA2338853) | human gut metagenome | biome: human gut; feature: human-associated habitat; material: faeces... | reverse complement strand
CGATCATCCAGAACTCAGCTGCATGACGGGTGGTGTTGGAGTTCTCTGCACGGAAAGTCGGTCCGAAGGTGTAGATATTGCGGAATGCCATCGCGTAGGTCTCGCCGTTTAACTGACCGCTGACAGTTAAGTTAGTTGGTTTTCCGAAGAAATCCTGGGAGTAGTCAACCGTGCCGTCGTCCTTTTTCGGAACATTGTTCAGATCCATCGTGGTAACCTGGAACATCTCACCGGCGCCCTCGCAGTCACTTGCGGTAATCAGTGGAGTGTGGACATACACGAAATCGCGCTCCTGGAAATACTGATGGATCGCGTAAGCTGCCAGGGAACGTACACGGAACACAGCCTGGAAGGTGTTAGTTCTCGGACGCAGGTGAGAGATGGTACGCAGATACTCAAGGCTGTGGCGTTTCTTCTGAAGCGGATAATCCGAAGCGGACGGTCCCTCAACGGCTACCTCGGTCGCCTGAATCTCGAACGGCTGCTTTGCCTCCGGGGTCGCAACCAGGGTACCTTTTACGATAATGGATGCGCCTACGTTTAACTTGGAGATCTCCGCAAAGTTCGGCATTGTATCATGGTAAACAACCTGAAGCGTCTCAAAGTAGCTGCCATCGCTCACAACGATGAAGCCAAAGTTCTTGGAACCGCGCACGCTTCGTACCCAGCCGCCGATCTGAACTTCTTTGTCCAGATACGTCTCTCTGGAACGGTAAATTTCTCTTACAGTGGTTAAATTCATCTCAGTAAACTCCTTATTTTGCAAAATAAACTTTCTCATGCGGACTGCCCTGCAGTGTGCAGACCGTGTTTAACTTTCATTATACTGTATTTTCCTTGTAGATTCAAGGGACGGAGGGAAATTTGCTAGGGGAAGAAACCTGCCCGTATAAAAAGTGACAGCTTTAAAAATTAACAGAAACAAATGCAAAAACAGAAGGAAAGGGCAGAAAACAAGCTGGGTATTGTGTCAACTCTGTGAATACTTGTTTTACAGAGACAAATGCCCGGTGTTAGAATGGGGATAAAGAAAGAAAACCGCGGAATACTTTCAAAGAGTCTATCAAACGGAAAGGGTGTAGACAGAAGAATTATGACTGAACTTGACGCAAATAAAAAAGCGGAAGAGCTTCTGAAAGGTGCGTACGATTTACATGTACATTCATCGCCCTCTGTTTTTCCGAGAGAATTGGATGGATTCCAGTTGATCCGGGAGGCAGACGCAGCAGGAATGGCGGGAGTGATGCTGAAAAGTCATTATGAATCAACGGCTTTGCGGGCAGAACTGATCAACCGCTACAGCGGCTGTAAGGCGAAAGCGTATGGCGGGCTCTGCCTCAACTGCCCGGCAGGGGGCTTGAATGTATACGCGGTGAAAAATGCATTGCGGGCGGGGGCAAAAATTGTATGGATGCCGACCCGGGATGCGAAAAACAGCCTAGTATTCGGAAACATGGAGGGAGATTTCTTTGACCGCAGGGGTATTACCATTCTGGAACAGGATGGAACATTAAAAGAATGCGTCTACGACATCATGGATGCTATCAAGGAAAAGGACGCATTTCTGGCAACAGGGCATATCAGCCCGGAGGAATCCCTGATTTTATGCAGGGAAGGACGGAAACGGGGGGTCAATATGATTTTGACACATCCAGAGTTTCCAAGGACGAGAATAGGAAGAGACGATCAGGCGGAACTGGCGAAGCTGGGGGTTGTGATTGAGAAGAACTGGTTCAATCTGGCACAGAAAAGTGTGATGCCGGAAGAGATGGCAGAGACGATTCGGACCGTCGGAAGCGGACACGTATATCTGGCAACGGACCGCGGGCAGAAAGGGGCACCGACACCCGTTTCGGAATTGAAACGGTTTATCGCCGTGATGCTGACCTGTGGGATTGCGGAAGCACAGATACGGGACATGGTCCAGAAGGTACCGGAAGAAATGGTATGCAGATAAATTTATATAAATGCACATTTTTTTAGAAGGAGGATTTTACATTATGAGGAAAGACAGAGTATTGGCAGGGGCATTAGCAGCAGTGACAGCGTTCAGCATGACAGCGTGCGGCGGCGGACAGGCAGGTGGCACCACACAGGCAGCGGCGGCAGGAACACAGGCGGCAGCCGAGAACACCGCTAACCCGAATGCCGAGACAACACTCAGCATCGGTTATACGACCGCAGCAAACGCGGATGATCCGTATCACTTTACAGCAACCAAATTCAAAGAGATCGTGGAAGAAAAATCCGAGGGCAGAATTGCGGTCAACCTGTATGCGAGCAGTCAGCTTGGTTCCGAGCCGGAGATGTGGGAAGGCATGCAGACCGGAACATGCGACATGGCAGTCATGACGAATGCATATGTTTCTTCTTATGTACCGGCAAACGGTGCATTGGATCTTCCGTTCATTTTTAGCGATCTGGGACAGGCACGTGAGATCGTAGACGGCGATTTCGGTCAGTCCCTGATCGACAATATGGACGGAACAGGCGTTACATGTCTTGCATTTTCTGAGGGCGGATTCCGTCAGTTATGTACAAAGGACAAAGAAATCAAAGCACCGTCCGATTTGAATGGACTGAAGATCCGCTGCATGGAGACAAAGATTTACCTGTCTGCTTATAAGGCACTGGGTGTAAATGCAACCCCGATGGCATGGGGCGAGCTTTTAACTGCTCTGCAGCAGGGTACCGTAGATGGCTGTGATGCACCGTTAAGCGTATTATATACCAACGGTTTCCCGGATATCTGCAAATACATTGATAATGTAAACCTGTTCTATTCTCCACTTCCGGTATGTATTTCTACCAGCGTATATGAGTCCTTATCTGAGGAAGATCAGGCGATTTTAAAAGAAGCAGCACAGGAAGCAGCCAAAGAAACACGTGAAAATAACGATGCAACCGCTGAAAAGATGGAGTCGGATCTGACGTCTCAGGGCATGACGATCGTATCTTCTGAGGATGTAGATACAGAGGCATTCCAGAGTGCCGTACAGCCGTGCTATGACGAGATGGAATCCTACATCGGTTCTGAGTGGGTGGATCAGATTAAATCCCTGACCGGCACGGAGGGGTGATTGCAGAAAGAGGGTTTGACAGCATGAAAAAATTAGAGCAGGTTTCAGACATAATTAATAAGTGCGTCAGTTACATAGGAATGGTGATCTTTATTGTCCTGATTGTTGCCTGTGTGGCACAGGTGTTTTTCCGCTTCATTCTGAATAATTCACTGTCATGGAGCGAAGAACTTGCCCGGTACTGTTTTATCTGGATGCATATGCTGGGCGCTTCCTTGTTGATTGAGGGAAGCGGACATGCTACAGTAACAGCAATCCTGGATCTGATGCATGGAACGCTTCGAAAAATTGTCGATATTATCATTGAATTAGTTATCTTTTTTGATGGAACCGTAATGCTGTATGCAGGCTTAAAGCTTGCGTACAGCTCCAGAACCAACTTGAGTACCGCGCTTTCTGTCCCGATGTGGTGTATCAATTCCTCCGTGGCAGTCGGCGGAATCCTTCTGATGTTCCAGGCATTTGTAGCGATTGCGATGATCGTATCAGCGACAGAGAGAAAGGAGGATAAACCGGTATTATGACACTTGTATTAGTAGTATTATTTGGTCTGATGCTTTTAGGCATTCCGGTTGCATTTGCAATCCTTTCTGCCGGAATGGCATATCTGGCGACAACGGGAGGAAGTATGCTGGTAGTCGCACAGCGGCTGATTTACGGTCTTAACTCCTTCACACTGCTTGCAGTCCCACTGTTTATCTTGGTAGGAAACCTGATGGATTTCGGTGGTATTTCCAAACGTCTGACCGATTGGGCGAAGAGTATTTTAGGCTGGCTTCCGGGCGGACTTGGAATTGTAACCGTATTCAGTTGTGCGATCTTTGCAGCGCTGACGGGCTCCGGTCCGGCGACGGTAGCAGCGATTGGTTCAATTATGCTTCCTTCCATGCTGAAGGCAGGTTATTCCAGAGAAACGAGCGCGGGGTTAGTTGCATCGGCAGGTGCATTGGGACCAATCATTCCTCCGAGTATTCCCATGATTATTTATGGAGTTACAATGAATCTTTCAATTCCGGCAATGTTTATGGCAGGGGTTGTCCCAGGACTTGTTATCGCACTGGCGTTATCGTTAGTCAATGTCGTATTCGCATACAGGAATCCGGAGGTTCTGAAACATGCGAAGACGATGAAGTTTGATTTTAAAGAATCCATGAAATTGTTCTGGAAAGCGCTGGGCGCTCTGGGACTTCCGGTTCTGATTCTGGGCGGTATTTATGGCGGTATCTTTACACCGACCGAATCCGCAGCGGTCGGCATTGTTTATGCGCTGATTCTGGGTTTTGCATTGAAAGAACTGAAAGTAAAAGATTTACCGAAGATCCTGATCAATTCCCTGAAAACATCGACAATGGTCAATTTCATCATCGCGGCGGCGTCCCTGTTCTCCTGGGTTGTATCGAAATCCCAGATCGGAATCGTGATTTCCAATGCATTTATCAGCTTCGTAGGTGGCAGCCAGGCACTTTATCTCTTCGTACTAGTTGTAGTGCTCTTAATTGTAGGCTGTCTGATGGATAACGTAGCGGCAACTCTGATTCTGGCACCAATTTTAATTCCGGTTGGAATTGCACTTGGATGTAATGAACTCCACATCGGTATGCTGTTCTGTATTTGCCTGGTAGTTGGATTCGTAACACCTCCGTTTGGATATAATCTGTTTACGGCGGTTTCGATTTCAGGCTTGAATTTCAAACAGATTGTAAAGGGAGCGCTTCCGTTCCTTTTGACGGAAATATTGCTTCTGTTTGTATTTGCATATGTACCGGGAATCATCACATGGCTTCCGAGACTAATGGGGTACGGATACTAAGTATTAGAAAAATACGTAAGAAAAAGGGGCTGTGAAAAGACAGCAGAAGAGACTTGAAAGGTCAATGCGCTGTTTTTTTACGGCTCCTTTTGGTTAGAATAAGAAAATAGATAGAACTGAGAACTGGCGGAGGAAACAATGAAAATAGGATTCGAAGTTTTTTTGGTGGTAGCCAGAGAAATGAGTATTACAAAAGCTGCAAATGAGCTTCATATTACACAGCAGTGCGCCAGCGATCATATAAAGAGGCTGGAAAAGGAGTATAATGTCGTGTTGTTTGAACGGCGTCCCAAATTCCGTCTGACGCAGGCGGGCGAGATCATGCTTCATAACCTGTTAAATATCCAGATTATGGAGACGAGCATGAGCCGGAGCCTAGCGGGGATAGCGGAGGGGACGGTGGGCGGTTTTACCTTGGGAATCAGTACATCCCGCGCGCCAATCATACTGCCCCGTGTGCTGCCGCGATATTACCAGTGTTACCCGAAGGTAAATATATCCTTTACGGAGGAGGACACACAGATTCTGGAGGAACGCCTGCTGAACGGACAGGTGGATTTATTTATCGGGGTCAATACGTCGCCGCATCCAGATTATAAGATCCAGACTCTGACAACGGACGAGATCATCCTGGTTATCTCCGCCAAGCTTTTGAGGCGGGAATTTACCGAGCAGGAGATCCGGCAGATGGAGGATGGGATTGATTTGAAACGATTTTCAAATATTCCGTTTACGCAGAGTTTCAAGACTGGAAAAGTCAACCATGCGATCCAGGAATATCTGGACAGTTATAATGTAAAGCTCAATGTCATCTATAACATCAGTGACAGTGAGACGCAGATTCTGCTCTGCGCGTCCGGCATCTGTGCGGCGCTGTGTCCGAAAATGCTGCTGGCAGCCGCGTACCGTCACAATCAGACCTGTAAACCGGAGGATGAACTCTATATGTTCCCGATCCGGAACCTGGGACGGGAGTTAAAGATCGAGCTGGTCAGCCATCGGAATGCGATGCATCCGATGTATATACAGGACTTTGTCCATATCTTACAGGAGGAGTTGCCGCGGATTGCAGATTCGATGAGTCTAGAAGAATTGAGAAAGAGTATACAGTAAAAAAGCCTTGAATCGGAAATGCTTTTGAGTCAAAAGTGTCTCAGATTCAGGGCTTTTTTCAGTTCACGGGAGGTTCACTCTCAGATTCCACATCCCGGAATTACGAAAATATTATGTAAAAGGAACGAAAAATGTCGGAAAATGTACAAAATTGGGACAAATTCTATTAAAAATTTGTTCACTATTTTCGTGAAGTATGTTATAATAAAAACAGGTTTAAAATACACATTATATGTGAGCATCGAGGGGTGATATCGTGATTAAAAAGGAAATGATAGCTATGCTGTTGGCAGGCGGACAGGGCAGTCGTCTGGGTGTCTTAACTCAAAAAGTAGCAAAACCTGCGGTTTCTTTCGGAGGAAAGTATCGAATCATCGATTTTCCGTTAAGTAACTGTATCAATTCGGGAGTGGACACGGTAGGCGTTCTGACCCAGTATCAGCCGCTGCGGCTGAATGCACATATTGGAATCGGTATTCCGTGGGATCTGGACCGCAACGTAGGTGGTGTGACGGTACTTCCGCCGTATGAGCGGAGCAAAGGAAGCGATTGGTACACCGGTACGGCGAACGCGATCTACCAGAACCTGGAATACATGGAAACGTACAATCCAGAGTATGTGCTGATTTTGTCCGGCGACCACATCTACAAGATGGACTACGAGGTAATGCTGGAATACCACAAAGCAAACAATGCGGATGTGACGATCGCGGCGATGCAGGTTCCGATGGAGGAGGCAAGCCGTTTCGGTATCGTTATAACCGATGACAACAACCGCATTACGGAGTTTGAGGAGAAACCGGCGAATCCGCGCAGCAATTTAGCTTCCATGGGTATTTACATATTCAGCTGGAAGGTGCTCAAGGAAGCGCTCATCAAGCTCTCGGACGAGCCTGGATGTGACTTTGGAAAGCACATTATCCCGTATTGCCATGCAGCTGGAAAACGTATCTTCGCATACGAGTACAACGGCTACTGGAAAGATGTCGGAACCCTTGGCTCCTACTGGGAGGCAAACATGGAACTGATCGACATCATTCCGGAGTTCAACCTGTATGAAGAATACTGGAAGATTTACACGAAGAGCGATATTATTCCCCCACAATTTATATCGGAGCAGTCCAAGATAGAGCGCAGTATCATCGGCGAGGGCACCGAGGTATACGGCGAAGTCATTAACTCGGTCATCGGAGCAGGCGTTACGATCGGAGAAGGTGCGGTGATCCGTGATTCGATCATCATGAAGGGCACGACGATCGGCGCTGGCACGGTTGTGGATAAGGCGATCGTGGCGGAGGACGTTACCATCGGTGAGAATGCCGAGGTCGGCGTCGGAGAATATGCCGAGAGCAAGTACGACAAGAAGGTATATCAGTTCGATCTGGTAACGATCGGAGAGCGCTCCGTGATACCGGATGGAGTGAAGATAGGACGGAACACAGCGATTTCCGGCGTGACGACGGCAGAAGATTATCACGGCGGCGAGCTGGAGAGCGGCGATTATATCATAAAGGCAGGTGGAATACAATGAGAGCGATCGGGATTGTTTTAGCTGGCGGCAACAGCAAGAGAATGAGAGAATTATCCAATAAGAGAGCCATCGCAGCGATGCCTATCGCAGGCAGCTACCGCAGTGTCGATTTTGCTCTGAGCAATATGAGCAATTCCCACATCCAGAGTGTGGCGGTACTGACGCAGTACAACTCCCGTTCCCTGAATGAGCACTTGAGTTCTTCCAAGTGGTGGGATTTCGGACGTAAGCAGGGCGGCATGTATGTATTCACACCGACGATCACGGCAGAGAGCAGCGACTGGTACCGCGGTACCGCAGATGCGCTGTATCAGAACCTCGATTTCTTAAAGAAAAGTCATGAGCCGTATGTGGTCATTGCAGGCGGCGACTGTGTCTATAAATTGGATTACGGCAAGGTACTGGAGTATCATATTGAAAAGAAAGCGGATATTACCGTAGTATGCAAGGAGATGCCTCCGGAGGAGGACGTTACCCGCTTCGGTCTGGTGAAGTTAAACGATGACGGACGTATCACAGATTTTGAGGAAAAACCGATGCTGGCGACCTCCAGCATGATCTCCTGCGGTATCTATGTAATCCGCCGCCGTCAGCTCATCGAACTTCTGGAGCGCTGTGCAGCAGAGGATCGGTATGATTTTGTTACCGATATTTTAGTCAGATATAAGAACCTCAAACGCATTTACGCGTATAAGTTAGGAACTTACTGGAGCAACATCGCTTCGGTTGATTCGTACTACAAGACGAACATGGATTTCCTAAAACCGGATGTACGCCACTATTTCTTCAAGGAATACCCGGAGATCTACTCCAAGGTAGATGATCTTCCGCCGGCAAAATACAATCCGGGTGCAAATGTCAAGAACAGCCTGGTATCCAGCGGCTGTATCTTAAATGGTACGGTGGAGAACTCGGTTCTGTTTAAGAAGGTATATGTAGGCAATAACTGTATCATCCGGAATTCTGTTATTTTAAATGATGTTTACATCGGGGACAATACAGTGATTGAGAATTGTATTGTAGAGAGCCGTGATACGATCCGCGCCAACACGACGCACATCGGTACGCCGGAAGATGTAAAGATTGTCATTGAGAAGAACGAGCGGTTTACATTATAGGTACATCAAAGAACAGACGGAAGGGGTAAATGGGTATGCAGATTACAGACGTAAGAGTGCGGCGGATAGAGAAGGAAGGTAAGATGAAAGCCATCGTATCCATCACACTTGACAATGAATTTGTGGTTCATGATATCAAGGTTATTGAGGGAGAAAAAGGACTTTTTATTGCTATGCCGAGCCGTAAGGCTGCGGATGGAGAATACCGGGATATTGCCCACCCGATTAATTCGGGAACCAGAGACATGATTCAGAATGTCATTCTTGCCAAATACGAGGCGACAGCTTTGGAACTGGCAGAGCTGGAGAAAGCAGAGTAAAAAGCAGGGAAAGAAAGTAAAAAGAGAGAAAATATGAAAAAATGTCCCCGGACGCTGGACAAAGTGCCCGGGGACATTTATTATGTAGGTATAGTATGCTCAAAAACGGGCAGATTTGCCCGAATGTGTACAGATAATCCATAAGGGGGTAATTATGAGCGGTACGATTTTTTCTTTAATACCGCCTATCGTAGCCATTGCGCTTGCATTGATTACGAAAGAGGTGTACCTGTCTCTGCTGATAGGTATTATGTCGGGCGCGTTTTTATTTACGGGTCCAAATCCGCTTCATGCGGTGGAAACAATGATCGCGATCATGGGCGAGAAGATCGGGGGCAATGTCAACATTCTGCTTTTCCTGGCATTTCTCGGCATCGTGGTAGCACTGATCACAAAGTCTGGTGCGTCGAAGGCTTATGGTGAGTGGGCGTCCCACGCGATCCGCACGAAGAAGGGCGCGCTGTTTGCAACCATGTTCCTCGGAATGCTGATTTTCGTGGATGACTATTTTAACTGCCTGACCGTCGGCACAGTTATGCGTCCGGTGACGGACAAGCACAAGATCACACGTGCGAAGTTAGCCTACATCATCGATGCGACGGCGGCGCCGATCTGTATCATCGCGCCGATCTCAAGCTGGGCGGCAGCGGTCGGTTCTTCGCTTCCGGAGGACAGCGGGGTGGACGGCTTCAGTCTGTTCCTTCACACGATTCCGTTTAATCTGTATGCGCTTCTCACGATCTGCTTCATGCTCTTTTTGGTAGCAGGCGATTTTGATTTTGCGGCGATGAAACGCTATGAAGAACAGGTGAAAAAGACCGGAAAAGAGACGACGGTCGAGGCGGAGGCGATGGAGATCTCCGGCAACGGAAAGGTTATCGATCTGATTCTTCCGATCCTGGTTCTGATTGCGTTCTGCGTCAGCGGTATGCTGTATACAGGCGGCATCCTGGACGGCGTTGGTCTGGTCGAGGCGTTCGCTAACTGTGATTCGGCACTGAGCCTGGTGCTTGGTTCCTTCTTCACACTGGTGTTTATCTTTGCATTTTACATGATCCGCCGTGTCATCCGGTTCAATGAGTTCTGTGAATCCTTCACGATCGGCGTCAAGGCGATGATCCCGGCGATCATGATTCTGTGCCTTGCCTGGACTCTGTCTGGTATCTGCAGTGCGGATTACTTAAACATCGGCGGCTATGTCAAAGAGGTAGTGGGCGGCAATGCGCTGGTCGGCTCCCTGATGCCGGCCCTGATGTTCGTCATCGCGGCGGGGCTGGCGTTCTCGACCGGTACGTCCTGGGGTACCTTCGGTATTTTGCTTCCGATTGCATTTGCGGTGGTTGGCGCTGAAAATATGAACAGCCTTACGATCGTGACGGCTTCGATTCTGGCAGGTGCGGTCTGCGGCGACCATGTTTCCCCGATCTCGGATACGACCATCCTTGCGTCGGCTGGCGCCCAGTGCCACCACATCAACCACGTATCGACCCAGATCCCGTATGTGCTGTGCGTAGCGGCGTGCTGTTTCCTCGGTTATCTGGCGGCCGGAATTACCGCCAATGGCTGGGTGGGAACCGGCGTGGGATTCGCAGCGCTGATTGTGGTTCTGGTTATTTTGGATCGAAAGAATAAAGGGACGAAAGAGGCGTAAAAGCATCGGCAGTAAACGAAAATTGGTTCGTTTACTGCCGATTTCTTTCGTTTCATCGGAGGAAGCGGTCGTATCTTCCGCCGGGGCATCGGTAGCAGCTGCGGTTGTTTCTGCCAGAGCAGAAGACTGTCCGCACCCTCTTTATGAAATAGTGGTGGCATGGAAACTTTGGAAAAACGCATTCCCCACCAGCGATAAACTCCGTTCCTTCCGTTTGACCAGACAGATACTTGAGTGGATCTGCGGCTGGGTGATGATCCGGCGGATCAGGGCGGGATCGGAATTTAAACAGAGGGCAGATTCAGGCGCGAGCGCGATGCCCAGCCCTTCGGACGCCCATAAAAGGGCGGTTCTGGCATCGTCGGCAATGCAGACGATGTTCGGTTCCAGCGCCTGTTCCTCAAAATATCCCAGAATCAGCGGCTGCCAGCGGCGGTAAAGGATGAGCGGCGCGCGGGTGAGGGCGGAGAGGGGAAGAGATGTGGGCGTATGGCTTTTTTGTGGTTCGGAAGCAGGAATATCAGTCAGGAGGGCATTCGGGCATTCATGGTAATGGCTCCAGATCATTTCGCGCCCGATCGCCAGAAATGCCTCCGGCGGCAGTGTCTGCATCTCCAGCCCGGCTTTGGCAAATGGCGTCCGGATCACGGCGAGGTCGATCTGGTTGGAGTGAAGCAGATCGAGCAGGTGGTAGGAATTGGACTCATGGAGTTCAAACAGGGCTTTGGGATAGGATCGCCGGAATGGGGCAAGATAATGCCGGGTCACAAATTCGACGGCGGAGGAGATGATGCCGAGGCGCACGACGCCCTGAATCTCCTGTTTCTGTGCAGTCAGCTCCGTGCGGGCAGCCTGGCTCAGATCGAGGATCGCAAGCGCCCGGTCGTAGAACGTCTTTCCAGCAGGTGTCAGGCGGATGCGGCGGGAACCGCGCTCAAACAGCGTCACACCCAGTTCTGCCTCCAGAAGCTTCATCTGGTGGCTGAGCGGCGGTTGTGAGATATTCAGTTTTTTGGCTGCCTGGGAAATATTTCCCTCGTTGACGATGGTGGTGAAGTAGGATAACTGGCGAAGTTCCATAAATGCTCCTTCCTGTTCGGATTCGTTGTAAAACTGTGTATACGGCAGATATATTATATAACAAAATCCGATAGAATAACAGGCGAACTATATTTTTCCGATATACATTCTATATCCGAATGGTATTTTTCAGGCTCCTTGAATTCTGGTATGATACATAAGCAGGTATATACTGGAAATTCCAGAGAAATAAAAGTGTAGGGATAATACGGAAGGGAGTGGGCAGAAATGAAAGAACTGCTGGATATGTTTCTGACGTTTGCCAGAATCGGAGGGTTTACCTTCGGCGGCGGATATGCGATGCTGCCGATGCTGCAGAAAGAGGTAGTCAATGGACGCCATTGGGCGACGGATGAAGAATTGATGGATTACTACGCGATTGGTCAGTGTACACCGGGTATCATCGCGGTCAACACGGCGACGTTTGTCGGTTATAAGAATCGGGGAATTCCGGGGGCGATTGCGGCGACACTGGGAGTCATTGCGCCGTCGCTTGTCATCATTATGATTATTGCGGCATTTATTTCTAACTTTATTGAACTTAGCTTTGTGAGCAGCGCCTTTGCAGGCATCCGCGCCTGCGTCTGTGTGCTGATCGGCAGTGCGGTTGTCAAGCTGGCGAAGAAATCGCTGGTTGATAAAGGAGCGATCGCGATTGCGGCGGTTGTGTTTGTACTGGCGCTGTTTACATCGGTTTCCCCGGCGCTTCTTGTTGTTGTGGCGGGTGCGATCGGGATTGTACTGAAGGGCGGAAAGGGGGAAAAGAAATGATGCTGATGCTTGAATTAGGCTTCCGCTTCTTCTGCTGCGGACTGTTTGCGATTGGCGGCGGACTGGCGACTCTGCCATTCCTTTACAATATTTCCAAGGAGACAGGATGGTATACCTTTAGTGATATTTCCAACATGATCGCTGTCTCCGAGTCCACACCGGGACCGATGGGCGTCAACATGGCGACCTACGTCGGCTTCCATATTAAAGGGATTCTCGGCGGACTGGCAGCGCCTCTCTCACTGGTGCTGCCGTCGGTCATCATCATTGTGATTATCTCGAAGATTCTCGATAAGTTTAAATCCTCTTCGATCGTACAGAATGCCCTCTATGGTTTGCGCGCGGCATCTACCGCCCTGATTGCGGCAGCAGGTATCGGCGTGGCAAAGATAGCGTTCCTCCATGTCGGCGAGGATGGCAGCCTGGCGTTTTCCGAGCTGTTTTCCATCATCAACTGGAAAGCGATCGTACTGGCGCTTGCGATCTGGTACGGCTTAGTTAAATGGAAAAAGCACCCGATCCTCTATATCGTGGTGGCGGCTGTGGCCGGAATCGTGTTCCAGTTCCACTAGGGAAGATAGAAGAAAATAGAACCATTTCCAGAAGAGGTAGTTCGGTATCGGCATATTCTTTTGGGGTGGTTCTTTTTTGTCATAGGAAACTTCGTCCTATAAAACAAAAAATACAAGAAAACGCGATCGTAAAGCGCGATAATAGTTAGAAACAAAACAAATAAAACAGAAATACACAACAATTACAAAAATATAATCAGATAAATAAAGAAAAATATGGAAAACAATTAGAAATAATGCTTGACAAAATGAAAATTATCTAGTAAAATAAAATCATCAAAAGAAACAGAGATAACCCCAACAAACGGTTACCATAGTTTCTAGGACGAAATAAGGAACAAGGAGGACGGTCCAATGGGATAGTTAGTTACTAAAAAACATGATCATGGTTTTAAAAACCGAATTTATCCAATAAATAAAAAGATAAAAATCGGTATCGATGGAATCCATCATCATACAATCTCTAAAAGAGTTTACATAGATACATGTAATCAAAGGAGGAGATTCATATGAAAGGAAGAGGTCCATAGCACATTTAAAACAAAATATAAAAGAAAGAGAGGTTATATAGTGAAACTTCGGGATATTTCATAAAAGAGCTGTCTGATGACGAGAAAGTCGGACAGCTCTTTTTATGTCTTAATGCGTTTATGTGTGCAGTGGAAAGGGTTCCGCTGTTATTTTTTTGCCTTGGCACGGTCTCCGCGCTCCGGAAGCAGAAAGATACAGATCAAGGAGCTGATAAACAGCATGCCCGGATAGAACAGAAGCGGCATAACCTCGAAGGCGGACAGTTCATAGCCCAGCTCATGGACCGCCGATAATGCTACCAGCATCTGAGCACCGTAAGGAAGGATTCCCTGGGAGATGCAGGAAAAGGTATCCAGAAGGGAGGCTGTCTTTCTGGCACTGATGCCATAATCTTCGGAAATTTCCTTTGCAATAGGGTTGGCCATAACGATAGCCACCGTGTTATTGGCAGTTGCGATATCCAGCAGGGTAACTAAAAGGCCGACACCAAACTGACCGCCGCGTTTTCCGCGGAAGATGCGGTGAATGACGTTAAGAAGAACATCAAAGCCGCCGTTTTCACGGATCAATGCGCACATAGCGGCAACTAAGATGGCAACCATACTGGTCTCAAACATGCCGGAAGTACCGGACCCCATGTTGGTAAGCATTTCCCAGGGAGTAGTCTGGCCGGAGCCCAGCATAATGATGGCACCGGATACGATTCCGACTAACAGAACGACAAATACCTGAATACCGGCAATGCCGCCTGCCAACACCAGAAGATAAGGGATCAGCTGAACCAGGTTGTATGGTTTTATGATGGCAGCTCCTGGATCCTGATGGAAGGAGACAACCAGGATAAGTGCCAGGGAAGCGATGGCCGCCGGAAGCGCGATGCCAAAGTTCTCTCGGAATTTATCCTTCATAGCACATCCCTGACCGTTGCAGGCTGCGATGGTTGTATCGGAGATGAAGGAGAGGTTATCTCCAAACATGGCACCGCCGATGACAGATGCGACGCAAAGGGCCAGAGAGAAACCAGAGGTCTCAGATACGGCAGCGGCAATCGGAACGATCAGGGTGATGGTTCCGACGGAGGTTCCCATGGAGGTAGAGACAAAGCAGGCTACCACAAAGAGAACGGCGACGGAAAAACGGGCCGGGATAAGAGACAGCATCAGATAAGCAACGCTTTCAGCACTGCTTCGTCCTACGACACCGACAAAGGTTCCGGCTGTCAGGAAGATGAGAAGCATGGTGATGATGTTCTTATCTCCGATGCCCTGCCCCATCAGCTCCAGTTTCCGGTCAAAGGAAAGAGAACGGTTCTGGAAGCAGGCCGTCAGGATCGCCAGCATAAATGCGACAACAATCGGAATGTTGTAAAAGCCCATCGGAATTTTCATGATATATTCTGACCAGATTCCTAGCCCCAGATAAAAGATCAGAAATACAGCGATAGGCAGAAGGGAAGATAGTTTTTGCTTTTTCATAATAATTTTCAGCCTTTCTATATGTTTGCCGTAATAGGCCGGATGTTTTCAGCCGGCTGCAGGGAATGCAGACAGCAGCGTGATTTTGGCACTATAAGGCGGTAAAGTACATTATTTAATCTTACCATAAGAATGGAGTTCAGGCAAGTAAAGAAGACAGTGTAACTGTAACGAAAAGGTTGACGAAAGCCTGTAAAAACGATATTCTGAAAGACGGAGAAACGCATGCAAAAACGATAGAAAATATGATCGGAAAAGAAAAGTATGCTGAATAAAATGGAGGTATATCGTTATGAATGAAAACAACACGGCTATCAAGGATGCCAGATCCTTAGGTCTGCCGAAGATGCTGCTTTTGGGACTGCAGCATATGTTCGCCATGTTCGGTGCGACCATTCTGGTGCCGATTCTGGTTAACACCTATTTTGAGGGGCAGGGACTTTCTATCCAGGTAACCCTGATGTGTGCAGGACTTGGTACATTGTTCTTCCATGCCTGCTCTAAGTTTAAGGTGCCGGCTTTCCTTGGTTCTTCCTTTGCTTTTCTGGGTGGATTTGCGACGGTTGCGAATCTGAATACAGGTATATTTGCAGATATGACCATGGGAGAAAAGCTTCCCTATGCCTGTGGCGGTATTGTGGTTGCAGGCGCTTTGTACCTGATTCTGGCGCTGATCATCAAGCTGGCAGGCGTGGAGCGCGTCATGCACTATCTGCCGCCGGTTGTGACAGGTCCGATCATTATCTGTATCGGTCTTTCACTGGCGCCGTCCGCGATCGCCAACGCATCGACAAACTGGCTGATTGCGTTGATTGCGCTGGGAACTATCATCGTTTTTAATATCTGGGGCAAGGGAATGTTCAAGATCATTCCGATTCTGATGGGCGTTGTGATCTCCTATGCAGCGGCAGCAGTCTTCCAGATGATGGGAATGACAAATCCGGACGGAAGTGCGATCCTGAATTTCTCAGAGGTGGCGACGGTTTCCTGGGTCGGACTTCCGCCGTTCCAGCTGTGCAAATTTGACCCGACGGCGGTCATGGTAATGGCGCCGATCGCGCTTGCGACGATGATGGAACATATCGGCGATATGTCGGCGATCTCCGCAACGGTCGGAGAAAATTTCCTTGCGGATCCGGGACTGCACCGGACGCTGGTCGGCGATGGTATCGCAACATCTCTGTCGGCACTCGTTGGCGGTCCTGCCAATACGACTTACGGTGAAAATACGGGCGTTCTGGAATTAAGCCATGTCCATGACCCGCGTGTCATCCGGATTGCAGCTGTCTTTGCTGTGATTCTGAGCTTTATTCCGAAGATGGCAGAGGTCATCGGTTCGATGCCGTCTGCCATCATCGGCGGCGTTAGTTTCATGCTATACGGTATGATCTCCGCGATCGGTGTCCGCAACGTGGTCGAAAACCAGGTGGATTTAACCAAATCCCGGAACCTGGTAATCGCTGCGGTAATTCTGGTCTGCGGGTTGGGATTCTCCGACGGTCTGACCTTTGAGGCGGCAGGAACCTCGGTTACTCTGACAGGTCTTGCGATCGCAGCGATTGCGGGCGTTCTGCTCAATGTGATTCTTCCGGGTAATGATTACCAGTTCGGCAAGAATTTACAGGGCGACATCAACCGCGGTGTGGCGATCAATCCGAATCCGAAGAAACGGCAGGAATAAAAAACGCAAAAATTTTCAGTTCTAAAATTGGGACGAACCATTTCAGATGTATAATCCGCCTGCATTTCCACATACTACCCATAAGACACACGATATGGCAAACGTGGTATGCAGGAGGAAGAATCATGAAAGCTACAGGAATTGTGAGAAGAATCGATGATCTGGGTCGCGTTGTCATCCCGAAAGAGATACGCCGGACGCTGCGCCTTCGGGAAGGGACGCCGCTTGAGATATTCACGGACCGCGAGGGCGAGATTATATTGAAAAAATATTCACCGATGGTGGAGCTGGCGGCATTTGCCGTGCAGTACGCGGAGGCGATGGCGCAGTCCACGGGGCTGATGGTCTGCATCGCGGACCGGGATCAGATCATCGCGGTATCCGGGGGACCAAAGAAGGAATATTACCAGAAGACGATCAGCCGGGCGCTGGAACTGGCAGTTTCCGAACGTCAGAATATCTGTGCGGCGCGGGGAGAAAAAGCATTTATCCCGATCACCTCGGATGAGGTGGAGGAGAGCAGCTCCGAGGTAATTGTGCCGATTTTGAGCGAGGGAGATGCGATCGGGGCGGTGATTCTCCTCAGCCGGGAGGCAAAGCAGGCGCTTGGAGGGGCGGAGATGAAGCTGGCAGCGACGGCAGCCGGATTTCTGGGACGTCAGATGGAAGGATAAAAAAAGATAAATGAGATAAATCTGCCTGGAAACAGGCGGTGAGAGAAAAAAGAAGACGGGATCGATGGAAAACGTAAAGAGAGATAAAACTCCTGGGCGGTTGTCCATCGATCCTGTTTTTGATAGTCCTGTATTTGGAAGAAGCTGACGGTAGCAGACTCTGTAGGTAATTGTGCATTTGTTTGCAGGTATGTATGTTGAGATGATAGGGCTGGGCTATTCACGACAGCCGCGGCAGCAGGGCGCAGAAGTGAATTTCATTCTGTTTATCCTTGCCCGGCGCCAGATGGGCGCTGATGCGTCCGCCGTGGCGTTCCACGATGGATTTGGCGATGGAAAGCCCGATGCCGTAGCCGCCGCTTGCCCGTGCGCGGGAATCGTCCGCTCGGTAAAACCGGTCGAACAGGCGCGGAACCTGATCGGGCTCCAGGTTTTCACAGGGGTTCTGCACCTCGAGACAGAGGAGGCGTTTTTTCTGGTACAGGGACACAGTGATCGTGCCGTCCGGCAGGCAATATTTGACTGCGTTATCCAGCAGAATTGAGCAGAGACGCAGGATCTGGTCGCGCTGTCCCCGCATCGACAGCTCTGGTTCGATCGAGAGGGAGAGCTTCTTTCCCTGTGCGTCAACGGCGGTCTGGAAGCTGTCGGAAGTCTCTTTTACCAGTGCGCTGACAGAAAAATCAGAGAGACTTTCCGGACACATACTTTCCTCGGCGCGCGACAGCTCGATGAGCTCCGCAATCATGCGGTTTAAGCGCTCGACCTGCTTGCGGGTGCTTTCCGTCCACTCGTCCTTGCCGCGTGTTATTTCCATGACGCCGACGTTGGCGGAAATGATGCCGAGAGGTGTCTTTAACTCATGCGAGACATCGGTGATAAACCGGCGCTGTTTTTTGATATTATCGGCAAATGGCTTTATGACGTAGTCGGAGAGGCACAGGAGAAGTAAAAGTACAACTGCCAGACAGCCGAAAATAATAAAGAAGGTCAGGCGCAGAAGAATATAAAATGATTGTAACTGCGAAAAGCAGTCTACAATCACAAGCGTACCGCTGTCGCTTTCGCTGCTTCCATCGGACGGATACAGATGGTAACGGTAGTAGCCCCAGTAGCCATTGTCCTTGCCGGATGAGAGAATCGCGTCTGTCAGAGCTGAGATGTCGCTCTCACTGAGGGAGGCGATGTGCTCGGAATTGACGTCGGATGGTTCCTCATTTTCATCCAGATGAATAATGCAGTAGCGTGTCTCAAACTCCGTTTCGCGGGTGAGTTGGAAACGTCCCGAAACGTTTGGATGATTCCTGACAAGGGGGAAATTCCAGTCATTTTCATAAAGAGTCGTGATGATGGCATCCGCCCGGTCGGTAAGCCGGATGTAGTTTCCCAGATTGATCGAGCCGCCGATGACAAAGAGCGTGAGCGCCAGAGAAAACATGGCGATGAGCAGAAACCTGCGCCGCAGGCTTCGGATCATGCGTCCGCCGCCGTCAGACGATATCCCTCTTCGGTTCGCTGGATGCTCCGGTTGGCGCCCAGCGCCTGCATCTTTTTTCGCAGATAAGAAACGTAAGTCCATACCAGTTGTGCCTCCTGTGTCGGTGGAAGTGGATCGGAAGCGCCATCGTCGTAGGATGTGCTTCCCCAGGTGTGCTCTAAAAGCTGTGTTTCGGTTAAAAGGCGTCCTTCCTCGCGGATAAACAATTCCAGCATTGCCGCCTCGCGGCTGGATAAGCAGACGGAGGAAGTGCCGCAGGAAAGTTCCATGGAAGCGCGATCCAGGGTAAAGTTGCCGCAGGTAAGCCCAGAGAGTTGTTTGGCGGCGCTTCGTCTGGTCAGCGCCCGGACGCGGGCGAGAAATTCGCCGATGTCAAAGGGCTTGGTGAGGTAATCATCCGCTCCGCAGTCAAGCCCGGAGATTTTGTCCTCGGTCTGGCTTTTGGCGGTTAAGAGAAGAACGGGGGTCAGGATATCCTTGTCCCGGAGGGCAGAAAGAACGGCAAGCCCATCCAGCTTTGGCATCATGATATCGAGAATCAGCCCGTCGTAGCTGACGGCGGCTGCTTTTTCCAGTGCTTCAGCCCCGTCGTAGACAGCGTCTACCTTATATCCTTCATGGGTTAAAATGGCGCTCAGGGCGCGTATCATATCCGGTTCATCGTCGGCAAGAAGTAGTTTCATGTGTGAAAATCCCCCCTCTTTGTTTATCCACCTGTTGGTTTATGTACTATTTTATTTATCCAAGTATTTATCCGAGCGGAATGCCGCGGCAGTCTGAAGCGACTGGTTTTTCAGCGCCAGCACTTGTGTTGGAATTTGCATCTGGGTCAGCATTTGGGGTGAGAATCAGCTCCTTTAAGGTGGACAGGGACAGATCCGTGGAAGCAATCTGGTCGGAACAGTGCTTTAATTCCTGCTGCATCAGCTCCGGGTTGGCGATATCGTGCTTATATTTGAGTTCATGTTCTATGCTCGCCCAGCAGTCCATCGCGATCGTGCGGATCTGGACTTCCAGACAGGGCAGAGCGGCTGTCTCGGATGTATTTCCCAGAAAACGGACCGGCATCTTTAAAATCATATGGTAGCTGCGGTAGCCGTTCGGCTTTGGATGGGCGATGAAATCTTTTTCCCGGAGAATGGTCACGTCCGGAATCGCGCGGATGAGCTCGGCGGTGCGGTAAACATCGTCCAGCATCGGGCAGATGAGGCGCACGCCCGCGGCGTCATGTTCGTGAGCAAGCGCATTTTGAAGCGTCGGCTCCAGTCCGTCTCGGATGAGCTTTTCTCTCATGCTCTCCGGGCTTTTGACGCGAGAGGTAGAGGAGGAGATCGGATCCCAGCCGGTCTGCGACTTCTGATAGCGCCGGATCATGCCGATGCAGGAGAGAAATTCGTCGATGATGCCCTCTAAAAGGATGCGGGAACCGCCGTAAAAATCAGAGGGGGTAGTGGTTGTTGATTCTATCATATATGGTCTAAAATGGGAGGCTGGAAGAGTGCCAGACAGTCTCCGTTTCCTTTCAGTCTATTTGGTAAAAATTGGTATTCGATATAACAGATATATCGAAAAACAGGCGAAAGCGCAAGAGAGTTCACAGATACTCCATGATTTTTCACAGAAAAAACACAGCAAGGCGCGAAAAACCTTGACAAAGCAAGGAGAAATGTATATAAATGTAAAGTAAGATTTGCGGGCATGTACGAAGAAAACTAAGAGGATTCATGTGCGAAGATATAAGCTAGGAGGAATATACGATGAATAAGACAGAATTAATCGCAGTTGTAGCTGAGAAAGCAGAGCTTTCCAAGAAAGACGCAGAGAAAGCAATCAAGGCTTTCACAGATGCAGTATCCGAGGAACTGGTAAAGGGCGGAAAGATTCAGCTGGTTGGCTTTGGTACTTTTGAGGTAGCTGAGAGAGCAGCTAGAGAGGGAAGAAACCCGAAGACCGGCGAGACTATGCCGATCGCAGCTTCCAAGACTCCGAAGTTCAAAGCTGGTAAAGCATTAAAGGATATGGTAAACGCATAATTATCTCAGACATATATGTGTGACAGACAGCCCTTCGTGATGAAATATCATGGAGGGCTTTAGTATTATAGGAGCGAAGGGATTCCGCCAGGATGAAAGTGCCCTGCAAGGGGGTATGGAAAGGAAAAATATGAGGTTAGATAAGTATTTGAAAGTGTCCCGCATCATCAAGAGAAGAACCGTGGCCAATGAAGCGTGCGACAGCGGGCGAGTGATGCTGAATGATAAAGTGGCAAGAGCCAGCGCGGAGGTTAAGGTTGGGGATGTGATTGAAATTGCCTTCGGCAACAAGTCTGTCAAAGTCCGCGTGACGAGCGTGCAGGAGACCATCCGCAAGGAAGATGCCAAAGAGATGTTTGAATACCTGTAAGAATCCAGGAGAAGTCAGGAAAAGGCGCGGAGGATGAAATGCCAAGAAATATAGAGCGGGATGAAAAAGAGGCGATGCGTCGGAAAGAACAGCTGATGGAAGCTGGATTCAGGCTGTTTTCGCAATATGGGATCGAGAATGTCAGTTTACAGAGGGTGGCGGACGCTGCGGAAGTGGGCGTTGCGACCCTATATAACTATTATCAGACGAAGGTCAAGCTTGTGATAGCGATCAGCGGAAAAATCTGGGGCGATCTCTGGAAGGAGATTCTGGAAGAAAAGGGACCGGAGATATTTGAATCATTCACGGCGTATCAGTACATTGAGTTTTATACGGACCAGATCATCCGGATTTACCGGGAACGTCCGGAAATACTCCGGTTCAGTAATAACTATAAAAACTTTATCTCCCGGGAGAAAGTCAGGGGGGAAGCGCTGGCTGAACATCTGGATGTTTTGAAGCCGGCAGGAGCGCTGTATCATAAGTTCTATGAGCAGGCGAGGAGCGATAAAAGCATCCGGACCGATATCCCGGAGCAGCAGTTATTTACAAGCGTTGCGATTGCGATGCTGGCGGTGGCTGAGCGCTATGCACAGGGAATTGTGTGGGCGGACGATCACAAGGAAGACCACACGCAGGAACTGGAATTTTTAAAAGGAATGCTCCTGACATGGTGCAGAACCCCGGAGAACCTGGGAAAACAATGATATAAAGAACGGAAATAAAAAAGAAGTCAAGAGAATGAGGTGACCCCTCAAAGTTAGACTTTTACGAGACGACTTTGGTCGTCTCGTTTTTCTTTATGCGCTTAAAAGAACAGCTTCTGTCTTGAATTTGTGAGAGTTGATTATTATAATATAAATATAGTGACGACTCATTTGTGTATACACACTTTATGATGGATAATCAACATTTCGAGAATGAGAGGAAAAAAGCGTATGAGAAGGAGAAAAAGAAGAATCCTGGCAGCAGGAATGGTGGTAGTGATAACGTGCAGTTCATATGGTTCTGTGCCGAGAGTTTATGCGAACACGAATTTTTATCAGATCCGGGAGATCGAGAGCTTATCGGAACAGGTCCTGTATCAGAAAGTTCCCTATGGAACCCGGTATCAGGATCTGGAGATGCCGGACAGCATAGACGTTTTTGTCAGCGGGGGGGGGGCAAACCGAAGATGTGCCTGACGCAGGGAGCGATGAGAATGTAGCAGCGTTTGCCAACCGCACAAATGATGATGCCGTGCTGGAAAAGACGGACAGCGAAGAGAATGGAGAAAAAGAAGATACCGAAGGAAAAGATGCCGGAGAGAATAGCAAAGACAAAAGCGAAGGTGGAGAGGGCTTAGAGAAAGCGGAATCCGGTTCAGGTGAACAGGGAGATTCTGGGAAAGATGGAAATTCGGCGGAAAATGGGGACTCTCAGGATGAAAATGCAAATCCGGGGAACGGTGAATCCGATGAGAAAGACGATTCCGGTAAGACAGATTCCGGTTCTTCGGGTGGAAATGCAGATTTGAATGAAGATGGCAGTTCTTCGAACGGAAAAACGGATCAACCGAAGGAAGATGTCAAGACAGATGAGAAGACCGAGGAAGAGATTGACGAAAAGGAAGGTTTCTGGCGAAAAGTAAAGGTGCGCTGGGTTCTGGATGCAGAAGAGAGCCAGGCATCCCGTTATGATGGGGAAAATCCGGGCATCTACCTGTTCCGTGCAGAGCTGAAAAGCAGCAATTATGAGGTGGACGAGGACGAACTTCCGGTGATCCAGATCACGGTTCTGGAAGAAGAGCAGGCGAAAACGACGCTGGAATTTGCACCGTTGGAAGAATCGATCACCGATCAGATCCTCCCGCTTGGAAGCAAAGAATCCGATATCCGGTTCCCGGAGACTCTCACTGTGCGTGAGACGACGGGAGAAGAAACCACCGAGCGGACTTTGCCGGGTATCACATGGAAACTGGATGCGGAAAACAGTGACTATTCCGAATTTCAGGGCGGACTGGCACCGGAGGACTATTTTGACCGCTTCGATGAGGACGGTGAACCAGAAGAAACTGAAGAAAAGACCTGGGAGGGCTACGATAAAGCCAATGAAGAATACAATGGGGCGATCTATACCTATGTTCCGGTGATTCCGGAAAGCGAAGAGATACCGGAAGACACTGCTTTGCCGGAGATCCATGTGCAGGTGGGAGACGCGGGGATTGCGCTGTATGCGGATGAAGGAATCACGGGAAGCGGTAAGGTAACAGATCCCTATGTGATTCGTACTGCGAAACAGTGGTCTACTGTTATGGGTAAAAACAAAAATAAATATAATGGATATCAATCCTTTGGTGTAAAAACATATATTAGATTGGGGGCTGATATCGATCTAAGCGGCGAGTCGTGGGAGTCAAGAACACTAACGACTTGTTTAGATGGTGATGGATATGCGTTGAGTGGAATTTCGCAGCCGTTGTTTAGTGTTTTGAATGGAACCGTTAAAAATTTGATTTTATCGGATGTTGGGATTGAGGGAAAGGGAAACCAGGGAGCGATCGCAAAGACGGTAGGAGACAATGCAACGGTTGAAAAATGTTATGTTAGTGGCAGCATCACGGCGACAGGATATAATGATAGTGGAGCTGGTGGGCTAATAGGAGCTGTTCAAACTACCAACGGAGCTCCCCTGACGATAGAAAATTGTGTTGTTAATGCAGATATCACAGGTAAAACAACTTCTCTGGCAGGAGGTTTGATCGGTTCTGTTAGTAAGAGTGACGTGGTAACGATCGAAAAATGTATTGCAATGGGAACTGTCTCAAATGAAAATGGTAAAGGTGCAGGCGGATTGGTTGGTGGACAAAATCAAAAGGTCACAATTAAGAATAGCGCAGCATTACAAGAAGAGGTTTCCACAAAAAAATCGACATACTATGTAGATAGAATTTTTGGCTATTTCAGTGATTATAATGTTCATGTAGCTGGTGGACAAAATTTTGCCTATCAGGGTATGAGGGTTAAATATGGGGAAAATCTTCTTGATAAAGAAAATGATATAAAGTGGCCAGCGTTGCATCGTGGCGAGCGTGTTTCCAAAACAGATCTTTTAACAGCTAATTTCTGGAAAAATACGATTGGCTGGGGAAGTGATACGGAAAACTGGAAATTTGACAATAACCAGCTTCCAACGCTAAAGATGAAGAGAAGTAATGATAATAAAGAAGTAGAGATATTCTCTGGCGCAGACATACCAGAGTATCTTGAGGCGACCGAGACAAAAACGGGCTCGGTAAAGTCTGGAGGAACCGGAATCGAGGGCGCAGAGATTACTTTTAAGAAGGGAAGCAGCGAGAAAAAGGCGACAACAGATTCAACTGGAAATTTTAGCATTGAACTCGCAAATGGAGACTATGACGTAACAATTAAGAAAACTGGATATTTTACAGTTAAGAAAACGATTGCGATTTCAGATGCAGAGGATCTTGATTTTACCCTGGAAGCCAACCCGGTTTCCATGCCTTCGGGACAAACGGTGACAGGAACTTTCCAGACAACCGATGCGGACACTGTCACGGCAGATGGAGAAATTAAACTTAAATATGCAGGAACAGAAAATTTGCAGCTGAATGATTTTACCCTTTCATCCGAGGAAGATGGAACGTCATATGACGGAGTGACGCTTCTTGAAGTGAATACCGGAAATGGAACTGGCAGTATTAAGATTCAATTTGCTAAATCGCTGGCTCTTGGCAGTACAAATGAAATACAGCTTTATGTCCGTTACAAGGGCAGTTCGATTGGCTCAATTGTGCTGAAAAAAGGAATAAACCTTGTTCAGCTTGCAAAGCCTGCGGATGTCAGCTGGGATGAGACAGTAAAAGGAAAAGCTGTCTGGAGTCCGGTTGAGAATGCGTCGGGTTATCAAGTACAGCTCTATAAGGATAATTTAGCACTAGGGGCTGCGGTAACACTTGGGGCGGATGCAGCCAGTCACGATTTTACCTCCCAGATAGCGGAAAGCGGAACCTATACGTTTGGAGTCCAAGCAATGGGAGATGGTTCAACCTATGGTAACAGCGAGGAGGCGAAGAGTGGAAGCTATGAATTTTCCGAGCAGACCTTAGAGAATGTCAAAACAGCGGCACAGGCAGCGCTGCAGGCGATGACAGTGACAAATATGACGACAGCAGAGGAAATTTTGCAGGCTGTAAACGATGTTATTACAAATAAAAAAATTCAGGCAGAGTGGTCCAACGAAGAAAAGTTCAATCTAACACCGGCAACGTATGGCAAAGATCCGGGACAAAACGGAAGTATCACGGGAACGATTGTTTTGAGCTATACCGCTGAGAGCGCGTCAACAGAAACAAAAACAATCGAAATAAATCTTTCAATCGCGGCGAAGTATGCAATTACCTTTGCGTCTGATCGTCAGGATTCGCAGGGAGAGGCACCGACACTGGAAAATGCCGCAGCCAGAACTGTGATTACGCTTCCGGAGAATACCTTTAAGGTATACGGCATGAATTTTGGAGGCTGGAGTGACGGAACTAAGACATATGCCAGCGGTGCAAGTTATACAATGCCGGAAGGAAATGTGACATTTAAGGCGGTATGGGTGCAGGATCAGTGGGATGGACAGGCGGTTGTGGAACCGGCCAAAGATGAAAATGGTTATTATCAAATTAGTACCGGGGCAGAGCTTGCGTATTTCCGAGATACGAAGATTTCAAACTGGAAAGCGAAACTGATGTGCGATATTGATATGGGCGGTCACGACTTTGCTTCGATTCCTAAGGCCGGAGCTGAATTTGATGGATGCGGACATACGATTCGAGGCTTGAATGTAGTAGGAAATATGGTTCCTACGGGATTGTTTCAAGAAATTTCTTCGAATTGTGAAATTAAGAATCTGACCATAGAAAATGCGGTGGTTAAAGCTTCCAACAATGATGCGAGAGTTGGCATCCTGGTTGGTGATGTATATGATTCTCTGACAGTAGAAAATTGTTACGTCAGTGGAACAATCGAAACTACAGATGGAACGAATAAGATTGAAGCTGCGGGTGGTTTGATAGGAAATGTAAGGGAAAAATATTCGGTAGAGATCCAGTCCTGCTATGCAGATGCTGAAATCAAAGGAACCGCCAGCAAGAGGTTTGTAGGTGGTTTGGTTGGTTGGACCGGTGGAACTACAACCATTGAAAACAGCTATGCAGTTGTGGATATGGACGTTGATAAGGGAGATTATATTGGCGGACTGGTAGGATGCGGAAGTGACAGCAAAGTGACGATCTCCCACAGCTACGCGGCAGGCGAAGCGCTGACAAAAAATCCCACTGGCGCAGCCGTGGCGGGGATTTCCAGCAACGGTTCGATTTCCTCCTGTGTCAGCATTTTCCCGGAGATGCGATCGCTCAACCGGATTGGCGGAAAAACGGGAACTTACCAGGGTAACTACGGCTTTGCCGGCACAGTCGCGAGAAAATCAGATGGAACGATTTTGACCCCGGATCCGAATATGATGGGGGCAGACAAGCTATATGGATCGGACGCAACGGAGGCAGATCTGAAAAACCCGGAATTTTATAAAAGTCTGGGCTGGAATTTTGATTCTACCTGGACGATGGATTCAACCGGCGGGTATGCCTTCCCGATTTTGAAAAACCAGACCTTACGTCCGAATCTGACGTTGGATCTGACACCATCGGTTACCGGAATTACACTGGATAAGACCAGCGAGACGATTTATCCGGGAGGAAGCGTCCAGCTTACTGCAACCGTCGATGTGGCAAACGGAGCGTCCAGAGAAGTGACGTGGAAAAGCAGTGATCCGGCAGTCAAGGTAGAGGACGGCTTGGTAACCGCTGCGGATGTGGCAAATGGAACCTATACAATCACAGCCACCAGCAAGGCGGATCCTTCCAAGTGGGCAGAATGCCAGCTGACAGTTGATACGGCGGAGCACACGGTTACAGTAGGACGGGACGTGACGAATAAGAACTCTCCGAACGCAGTCGTGAAAGCGTATGCATCTCTGAATGGTGCAATAAATGGAACAAATCCGATTTCTACGACAGGTGGTGAAACTGGTACATTTACATTTTCACAGAAAGCCGGAGAAACAGTTTACCTTGCATTTACGGGTCTGGATCCGAAAGATGTTGTAAGCGAAGTAACAATTACCGATGCAAATGGTTCAAAGGTGAATGCGACAATTTGCAATCTGGAGAATCCAACGGTGTATTGCTTTACGATGCCGTGTTCAGATGCCTCCGTACAGGTTTCCTATGCGGAAAATATGAACGCGTACCAGTATACCTGGTTCGTAGGGCAGGAATGGGGTACCTGGGGAACAACGGCAGCCTTTGAGACCGAAGAGTGGAGCGGAGGCGACCATATTGGTTCTCTGAAAGTAACAAAGATTATCAACGGCAAGCTGTTTAAAGAATTTAATATAAAATCAATGTCGCTGTATAAGAAAGATCCAGTTACACCGAAAAAGGTAAATAGTAAAGTAGAACTTAAAAATAACGGCGATTATTACATCGAAAAAGATAATACAACGGGTCTCCCGACTCTCTATGTATACTTAGATGGACCGGGCATGGTGGCTGTGGATATCGAGGTTAAGGATGATCTAAGTGCAGTATTTTCAATTACGAAGAAGCCGGAAAGCAGTTCTTATTATACGCTTGACAAGATTACGGCAAAAGCCAGGGATCTGGTAACGGCGACCTTGACAGATGAAGGTGTCAGACGGATGAAGGAGAATCCGAACAAGAATGCATGCCTTACATACAGCGGTGGTTTTCTTGTAGTTATTTACCCGCCGAAATTTACCGAATCCGATGGCAAATGGACGGCTTCCTTTCAGATGCCTGCACAGAATATTGAGACAAATGTGTATTTTGGGGACAAAGATAAAGTTACACTGAATGGTACGAATAAAGAGGTTGATTACGATGGTACGCCGAAGTCTGTTGGGGATGAAATTCAGGCAACGATAGGTGGACAGGATCTTTCGGAACAGTTTCAGGGTCAGTATGAGGTGTACTATAAAGGTGTGAACGGAACCGTTTATTCCAGCACAACGCCGCCGACCAATGCGGGAACGTATTCCTGTACGGTTAAGCTCTCGGACAGCAACGTATATTATATGAGTGTTCCGATTACGGTGCAACTGACGATCAAGAAGATAGCAACGAAGACTCCGAAAGCAGCGCAGGCAGCAGCGTGGACAGACACCAGCGTGACCTTGGAAGCACCGTCAGCATTTGTGGATGGAACCGCGATTCCGGCAGGATATGAACTGGAATACTGCGTGGATCAGGGAGAATGGCAGGATTCACCGGTATTTACCGGGCTGACACCGGAAACGACTTACAATTTCTATGTGAGACTCAAAGAAGGTGTCAATACGACGGCATCCGCAGCCAGCGAGGCGGTAACGGTCCAGACAAAGAAAGCATCGTCTGACCCGTCCAATCCGACGAAACCCAACCCGTCGAACCCGAATCCATCGACCCCAGGCAATCCGCAGGGAACGGCCACTTCCGGCCGCGACAGAAATACCAGCACATGGGTAAAAGAGAGCACCGGATGGCGTTACCGCCTGTCAAATGGTACATATCTGTCCGGAAGCCTGGTCCTGGATCCGGCGACTGGCAGGCAGGTTGAACAGATTGTGTGGAAACAGCTCCGGGGCGCATGGTGGGCGTTTGGAGCCGACGGATATATCCGGACGGGCTGGGTCTATGATTACAGCGCAGGCAAATGGTACTATGTGGACGAAAACACAGGCATGCGGACGGGCTGGTATCTGGATCCGCAGGACGGCAGATGGTATTATCTGGATCCGGCAACGGGAGAGATGCTGACGGAGTGGCAGCTGATTCCGGATTTGGGCTATGTATACTTAAATCCGTATGCACCGCAGCCGACCTGGGCGTATGATGAAGAATTAAAAACCTGGGTTTACATGGAGGGCGCAGGGCGTCCATACGGCTCCCTTTATATGGCTGAGTGGACACCGGACGGATATTATGTAAATGCAGACGGTGTCTGGGAACCGGCCAGATAATCATTCATAAACCTGAAAACCTCCCAATATATTTAACAATAGGCAGCTATAGGCTATAAGTTAGATAAATTGGGAGGTTTTTTGCATGGAAGAAAAATTGGATGCCAGACCTCACAAGCTGGAGCTTCTGAACCGGGAAAAGGGGAGTGTGACGGGGATCCAGGATGTGGTGTCATTTGATGAGAACCAGATGATTCTCGATACAAACATGGGGCTTCTGACGGTGCGTGGGAAGGCGCTGCATGTGAGCCGTCTGACGTTGGAAAAGGGCGAAGTGGATATTGAGGGCGAGTTTGAAAGCTTTTCGTATTCCTGCAACGAGTCCCACCGGAAATCGCAGGAGTCGTTCTTTGGACGGCTGTTCCGTTAGGCGGTGGCGGATGAGCGGGACGGTGAGAGGGGAAATATGGCTGCTTGGCGGCAGTGTGTGTACGGGAATCGCGCTGATGATGATGTATGACGGGCTTAGGATCTTCCGGTGGCTGGTACGGCACGGCTCGTTTTGGACAGGCATGGAGGATGCGGTGTATTGGCTCTTTGCCAGCTTTGCGACGTTCCGGCTTTTGTTCGGGCAGAATGACGGAGTTCTGCGCGGCTATGCGGTGGCGGGCGTGCTCGGCGGCATGGTGTTTTATGACCGGACGGGCAGCCGTCTTTTGTTTGCGGTATTGAAAAAATGCAGCGGATGGATTAAAATGAAAAGAAGAGGCAAAAAAAGCCAGAAGACCGGAAAAAAACGTACAACAAGGGGACAGGCAGAAAACATGGAAAGGAAGTGAGATGAGAATGCGTAGACAGATGTCGGAAGGCAGACCGGGTGGAAATGTGCGGAAAAAGAAAAAGGATAATTTAAACAACCGGATGGCGCTTGTGGGCGTTACGATGGTAGTGCTGAGTCTGGCGGTTGCCGTGCACATCAAGGGCATCGATCTCAAGGAAAAGGATAGGAGTTATTCAATTCGTGAGGAAAATCTGGAGGCGCAGGTTGCGAAGGAAGAAGAACGTGCCAAACAGCTTGAGGAATACCGCGTATACGTGCAGACCAAGCAGTATATCGAGAAGGTAGCGAAGGAGAAACTGGGGCTTGTAAACCGCAATGAGATCCTGCTCAAGCCGTCGAATCCGAATTAGACTTGCAGCACATCATAGAATGCCTGGAGTATGGCACACGGGGGAGCAGTGTTCATAGATAGGTCGGAAAATGTCGAAGTTTTCCCTGGTTTTGCTCTGTCCGTTTGACAAATATTTCTCTCCAGCCTGTATATAATGGCGTTATACAGGTTAGGAGGGATTTTTTGTGCTTAAACGGAGAACTTTACATAGAGATATGGCGGATGTCAACGTCTACACGGCAAGACGTTTAAAGAGCATGGCACTGTCGCTGGGCGGTCTGGCGCAGGCATTTGCGGATGAGATCGGCGGGCAGGGGCATCTGACGAAGGAGGACGGGCTGGCGGCAATGCAGACGGCGGCGTCGGCGGTATGCGGCGATTGTACACGGTGCAACCTGTATTATGGCAGCCGCCGGGACGACAGTTATTATCTCTATTATCTGCTTCGGACGTTCGAGCAGAAAGGGAAAATCGACCTGGAGGACATGCCTCGCCTGTTTCATGAGATCTGTTCCCAGAGAGAGGCATATTTGCGGGAATTGAACCGGAGTCTCGGGCGGGCGACGATGAATCTGGGGTGGAAAAACCGTTTTCTGGAAAGCCGGGACGCGGTGATCGTCCAGTTCCGGGAGCTGGCGGCGATTCTGGAGGAATTTTCCAACCAGATGGAACAGGCGGCGGATGTGACGGCATCCTGGGAGGAGGTGCTTTCAGGGATACTCCGCAGAAGCCATCTGCGCGTGGACAACATGCTGGTGCTTCAATATGAAAATCAGCAGAAGGAGGCGTTTCTCACACTCCGCAGCGTCAACGGGCGATGCATGACGGCGCGGGATGTGGCGGAACTTCTGGGACGCGCGATCGCCGGAAGCCACTGGAGTGTGGCGAAAGACAGCAAAAGCCTGATCACCCGCAATGCGGCGACCTTCCGTTTTGTGGAAGAAGGTAAATACCGGATGGTGTACGGCATGGCGTGCAGCCCCAGGGAGGGTGAACCGATTTCAGGTGACACGTGTACGGTGCAGACCGGGCTTCCGGGGCAGGTGATTATGAGCTTGTCGGACGGCATGGGAAGCGGCAGAAGCGCCAGCGAGGACAGCGAGAAGGTCATTGAGCTGACCCAGCGCCTGCTGGAGACAGGATTTTCGGCACGATCGGCGCTCAAATTGGTAAATACGGTGCTTTTGCTGGCGGGCACGGAGCAGAATCCGGCAACAATCGATCTATGTTGTATCGATCTGGGGACAGGTGTGCTGGAAGCGATGAAGCTGGGCGCGGTGCCGACCTTTATTCTGGGGCGTGAGGGTGTTGAGTTTCTGGAAGCAGGCGGACTGCCGATGGGAATTGTACAGAACGCGGAGCCGGTTCTGATGTCGCGGAAAATGTGGGACGGCGAGAAAATCATTATGATAAGCGACGGCATTCTCGAAGCGATGCCGGGGGAACACAAGGAAGAGACGTTCATGGAATTTGTATCAAACCTTTCCGGCGGCAACCCGCAGGAACTGGCAGAACAGATCCTGGCGTTTGCGTCCGGGCTTTCGGACGGGGGTGTGGTGGATGACTGCACAGTGTTGGTCGGGACGGTGCTGGAACGCGGGTAGTTACTGTTCACAGGTAGGCACTTTTGGAACCGAAAGTGCCGTAAGAAAACGTGGTGGCAGCAGGAATTTGCCGTATTTAAATGCGAAGCCACGGCAAATTCCGTTACTGGGCACGTATGCGTGAACAGTAACCGTGGGTAAACGGTAGAATCTGGCAGGTTGAGAAATAAGGGGAGATCCGTTATACTGTGAAGGTATTGAACAGTTACGAGTGGATTTATTTTTAAGAGGGATAAAAAGAAATATAAAAGAATGCAGAAACAAACAGAAATTTATATGAAACAAAATCATATGACCAGGCCGGGGGATGGTGTTCTGGTCGGTTTATCCGGGGGAGCGGATTCCGTCGGTCTTTTGCTGGTACTCTGGAAGCTGCGGGAGACGTTTCAGATTTCCCTGCGGGCGCTCCATGTCCATCACGGGCTGCGCGGCGCGGAGGCGGATCGGGACGCGGCATTTTCACGGATGCTGTGTGAACGGCTGGAAATTCCTTTTTATGAGTTCCGTATCGATGCGGCAAAAGAGGCGCTTGACCGGAAATGTTCCGTCGAGGAGGCGGGACGACTGGCACGGTACCGCCTGTATGAGGAGACGGCGCGGGCGTGGGAGGAAGAGATTCGGCGGGTTCATATCGCCACCGCCCACCATGCGGATGATAACGCGGAAACGGTTCTTTTTAACCTGTTCCGCGGAAGCGGTCTGACCGGGCTTTCCGGCATTGCTCCGGTGCGGGGGCGCATCATCCGTCCTCTTCTCTGGGCGCAGCGGAGCGAGATTCAGACCTGGCTGCGGCAGCAGGGACAGGACTGGGTCGAGGACTCGACGAACCAGGAGAGTGAATACAGCCGCAATTGGCTTCGGAATGAACTGCTTCCAGCGGTAGAAGAGCGCCTGAATGCACAGGCAGTCCGTCATATCGACCAGGCGGGCAGACGCATCCGGCAGGCAGATGCCTATCTGGAAGAGGTGGCAGAAGAATGGCTTCAAAAGCATGCACCGGACGGAAAGGCGGATGCCAAAGCGCTGGCAGAACAGGCGGAGATTGTGCAGGGTTATATCGTGCGGCGGTTGTTTTTAAAGAGCAAAATGCCGCTCCGGGACGTGACGGAGACGCATGTGCAGGCGGTGCGGGAACTTCTGCACCAGGGAACCGGAAAGAGTATTTCGCTGCCGCATGGATTCCGGGCGGTAAATATATATGGATTTCTTGAAGTGCGCCCGCTTAGTCATCCAGGGGAAAGAAAAGGGGTTTTGCTTCCGGGCATCCAGAATGGGAATCTTTTGCAGATGCATACTTTCCCCTGTGAAAATGGGGATGAATTTCCGAAAAACCAGTATACGAAATGGTTTGACTATGATAAAATAAAAGGTACCTTATCGCTGAGACACCGGCAGCCGGGGGACTACCTGACACTGCCGTCCGGCGGTCGGAAGACGCTGAAATCCTGGATGATCGATGAGAAAATTCCGAGACAGGAGCGGGAGGAAATCTGGCTTCTGGCGGAAGAAAAACATATCCTGTGGATAGTGGGGCACCGGATCAGCGCATATTATAAGATAACAGAACAGACAAAAACCATCCTTGAGGTGGAATTTAACGGAGGAAAAAGCAGTGGCTGATAAGATTCGTGTATTATTAACGGAAGAAGAAGTAAACAAGAAGATCAGTGAAGTGGCAGCACAGATCAACAAAGATTATGAGGGAAAGGAAGTCCACCTGATCTGTATTTTAAAGGGCGGCGTATTTTTTACCTGCGAACTGGCAAAACGCCTGACTATTCCGGTTTCCCTGGATTTCATGTCTGTATCCAGCTACGGTTCCGACACCAAGTCAAGCGGTGTGGTAAAGATTATCAAGGATCTGGACGAGCCGCTGGAGGGCAAGAATGTCATCATCGTGGAGGACATCATCGATTCCGGACGCACCCTGGCATATCTGATCGAGGTATTAAAACAGAGAAATCCGAAAAATATCGAGCTGTGCACCCTGCTTGATAAGCCGGAGCGCCGCGTGAAAAAACAGGTTCAGGTTAAATATACCTGCTTTACAATCCCGGATGAGTTTGTCGTAGGTTACGGCCTGGATTACGATCAGAAATACCGCAACCTGCCGTACATCGGTGTTGTGGAAGTATAAGGAGGAAGCCAGTTGAAACAACGTCAGTCGATGGGAGGCGTGGGGCTTCTGATCCTCATGCTGCTCGTTATCATGTTTTTCTCGTTGAAAGTCCCTGGAATGGCGACGGAGCGGGAATTAAGCTATCCGGAGTTCATGGTATATCTGGAAAATAAGACCGTAGAGAGCGCACAGATCCGCCCGAACCGCGAGGTGCCGACCGGTGAGGTCGTTTTTGAGACAACCTCCGGCGACCGGGAGGAATTCAATGTGCTGGATGTGAAGGAAGTAGAGATGGCGCTGCGCAAGGCGGGGGTTCCGTACACGACCACCAGCGTCCGCCAGGATAGCTATTTTATGACGGTGATCTTGCCGATCGCTTTGTCCGCAGGCGTCCTGATCTTCCTGTTTATGTTTATCAATTCCCGTTCCGGCGGCGGGGCAAATGCCAAGATGATGAATTTTGGACGCAGCCGTGCCCGGATGGTATCGACCAGCAAGGTCAATTTTACCAAAGTTGCCGGTCTGGAAGAGGAGAAAGAGGAACTGGAGGAGATCGTAGATTTTCTGAAAAATCCGCAGAAATACACTGGCGTCGGGGCGCGCATCCCGAAGGGCGTGATCTTAGTCGGACCTCCAGGAACCGGTAAAACCCTGCTTGCCAAAGCGGTGGCGGGTGAGGCAGGCGTTCCGTTCTTCTCGATTTCCGGTTCGGATTTTGTTGAAATGTTCGTCGGTGTCGGCGCATCCCGTGTCCGCGACTTGTTTGAGGAAGCCAAGAAAAATGCCCCGTGTATTGTCTTTATCGATGAGATCGATGCGGTTGCCAGACAGCGTGGTACCGGCATGGGCGGCGGTCACGACGAGCGCGAGCAGACGCTCAACCAGCTCCTGGTTGAGATGGATGGTTTCGGAGTCAATGAGGGCATCATCGTCATGGCGGCGACGAACCGCGTGGATATTCTCGACCCGGCGATTCTGCGGCCGGGCAGATTTGACCGAAAGGTGGCAGTCGGACGACCGGACGTCAAGGGACGCGAGGAGATTCTCGGCGTTCATACGAAGGAAAAACCGCTGGGCGAGGATGTGGATTTACACCGCATCGCGCAGACAACCGCTGGATTTACCGGAGCCGATCTGGAAAATCTGATGAATGAGGCGGCGATCAATACCGCAAAAGAGGGACGTAAGTTCCTGACCCAGACGGATATTGAGAAAGCCTTTATTAAAGTGGGAATCGGTGCTGAGAAGCGTAGCAAGGTGATTTCCGAGAAAGATAAGAAGATTACCGCGTACCATGAGGCGGGTCATGCGATTCTGTTCCATGTCCTCCCGGATGTGGGACCGGTTCACACCGTTTCGATCATTCCGACCGGTGTCGGTGCGGCAGGCTATACGATGCCGCTTCCGGAGCAGGATGAGCTTCATATGACGAAGGGCAGAATGCTTCAGAATATCATGGTTTCGCTGGGCGGACGAATCGCCGAGGAGATTATCTTTGACGACATCACGACCGGCGCCTCCCAGGATATCAAGCAGGCGACCTCGATGGCGCGCGCGATGGTAACCGAGTACGGTATGTCAGAAAAACTGGGCATGATCAACTACGGTGGAGACAATAACGAGGTCTTTATTGGCCGCGACCTGGCGCATACGAGAACCTACAGCGAGGAAGTGGCGAGCGAGATCGACAGTGAGGTAAAACGCATCATCGACGAATGCTATGCCAAGGCAAAACAGATCATTCTCGATCACGAGGATGTCCTTCATTCCTGCTGTGCCCTGCTGATGGAGAAAGAGAAGATCGGTCAGGCTGAGTTTGAAGCGCTGTTCCAGGATGGAGAAAAGCTGTCAGGGGAAGCTGAAACTCCGGTGGCAGAAGCATAAAAAGTTCAAAGCATGAAACAGGTCTGGAAATAAGCCTTCTTTTATGCAAATTTCGGGCGGATTTTGCTGGACATTTCGGGAGAGAGTGTTGATTTGCACAAAAAAGAAATCGAAATAAAACGATGTTTGTGCACACTTATTTCTGCTCCTATGCTATTATAATAGACGTAACCCCCCCAATACATTATATAGTTTTTGCTACACCCCATAAGAAACGAAATACCTTCTCCTGAAAAGCCTGGCTACCCCGCCAGGCTTTTCGCATATCTGGATATGTGGAAAAAAATGGAAAATAAAGAGAAGAAAGTTAATAACCGGTATACCGGTGTGTTGCATATTTGAAAAAATTGATTTAAAATAATTATGGATTTAATAATAAATATAAAAGAGGAAAAAAGAATGAAATTAATGAAAACACAG